>ERZ773248.548-NODE-548-length-46215-cov-7.953271_pt1 | contig 46215 bp, 42 predicted proteins | sample MGYA00580518_ERZ773248 | MGnify/ENA primary metagenome ERZ773248 (study PRJEB29015, sample SAMEA2737762) | human gut metagenome | biome: human gut; feature: human-associated habitat; material: faeces | place: China | collected 2012 ...
ACTTCCCTACAATATCTTCGACAAGAACAGTTTCGTCCGTTCTTCTTTCGGATGGAAGAAGATGTCGTCCGGCTTCCCTTGTTCCAGGATTTTCCCTTCGTCGATGAAGAGGACGCGGTCGGCAACTTCCCGGGCAAAACCCATTTCATGAGTGACAATGGCCATGGACATGCCGTCTTTGGCCAAATCCTTGATGACGTCCAATACTTCGCGGACCATTTCCGGGTCCAATGCCGATGTCGGTTCATCGAAGAGCATGAACTTCGGCTTCATGGCCAGGGCGCGGGCAATGGCCACACGCTGCTGCTGACCGCCAGACAAAGTTTCGGGATAGGCGTCTTTCTTATCGGCCAGGCCGACTTTTTCCAAGAGCTGGATAGCCGTCTTCGTCGCTTCATCCTTGCTTTCACCGCGGGTCTTCATGGGCGACAAGATGATGTTCTGCAAGACCGTCATGTGCGGGAAGAGATTGAAGCGCTGGAAAACCATGCCGACTTCCTTGCGGATATTGTTGATGCTCTTGGCATCGCTCATGCTGATGCCATCGACGATGATTTCCCCAGCCGTCGGCTGTTCCAGATAGTTGATGCAGCGCAGGATCGTACTCTTGCCGGAACCGGACGGGCCGATGATGACGACGACTTCTTTATCTTGAATGGTCAAGTCGATGCCCTTCAGGACTTCGTGCTTGCCAAAACTTTTTTTCAAACCTTTAATTTCTATCATCCGTTGCGAACCTCCGTTCCAAATAGCTTACGAGACGGGCAATGGTCAAAGTCATGACCAGGTAAATAGCAGCGACAGTCAGCCAGATTTCAAAAGAACCATAGGTCTTGGCGATGATGAGCTGGCCGCGGCGGGTCAATTCTTCAAAGCCGATGACCGAAACCAGGGACGTTTCCTTGGTCATGGAAATAAATTCGTTACCCAGCGGCGGGATGACGTGTTTAAAAGCCTGGGGCAGGATGACATAGCGCATGGTCTGCATCCACGACAAGCCCAGGGAACGGCCGGCTTCCATCTGGCCTTTATCGACGGACTGGATCCCGGCGCGGAAGATTTCCGAAACGTAAGCACCACTGTTGATCGAGCAGGCAGCGACGGCAGCGACGAAGGGGTTGATGCGTTCGCCAATGACCATCGGCAGGGCAAAATAAATCAGGAAAATCTGGACCAGCATAGGCGTACCACGGATAATATTGACGTAGCAGACGGCAATGACCTGTAAAATCTTGACGCCCGACAAGCGGCACACACTGGTAATCAGGCCGAAAATGAAACCCAGGCCGACAGCGATTGCCGTGATTTCAATAGTGACACCGGCACCTGCCAACAACAGGGGCAATGAGTTCCAAATCAGACTAAAATCAAACGACATGATAACACTCCTCTAAATGACACTCTATAACATATGATAATATATACGCTACTCTATTATACGTGCATATTTATAAGATGTCAACGCATTTTAGACGCCCAAGGCATCTATGTAGGGGCCATATAAGTAAAAGAAAAATACCGCAAAAAAGGAGCCATCATGAAGACAGCTCCTTACGAACCTATCCCGGCTCCCCTGTGAAGGGGAGCTGTCAGCAATGCTGACTGAGGGGTTCCTTCACCATAATCGTCTTATGCAAGTGGAAAGGAACCCCTCCGCCGCTTTAGGCAGCACCTCCCCTTCACAGGGGAGGCCTTACGGAATCCCCCAAGCGGGCCACGATTCACGAACGCCTATCTCCCCAGGAGATGGACGAGGTGGAACAGGTTTTCGTCGATGGGATAGCGCAGGGCTTCGGCTTCCGAATACGGTGTCGCTACGACGCGGTTGTCGATGAGGCCGACGACGCAGTTATATGTGCCAGCCAGCAGGCTGTCGACGGCTTTCTGAGCGAAACGGCCGGCCATGATGGCATCGTAAGCTGACGGGGCCCCGCCGCGCTGAACGTAGCCGAGGACGGTCAGATTCGGCGACAAATACGTATGTTCCTTAATATAATCGACGACGTCCGCCCCTTTGGCAGCGCCTTCAGCGACGATGACGATGCTGCTCAGTTTCTTCATGCGGTGCGATTCTTCCAGGTGACGGCAGAGGGTAGCCAGATCAACAGGATGTTCCGGGACCAAGACCGCTTCGGCACCGGAAGCCATGCCGGCGTTGAGGGCGATGAAACCGGCTTCACGGCCCATGACTTCGATGACGGCGACGCGGTCGTGGGAGAAGGCCGTATCGCGGATTTTATTGACCGATTCCAGGACGGTGTTGACCGTCGTATCGAAGCCCAGGGTATACTGCGTCCCCATCATGTCGTTATCAATGGTGCCCGGAATCGTAATCGTCGGGAATCCCAACCGGCTCAGTGCCTGGGCACCACGCATGGAACCGTCGCCACCAATGACGACGAGAGCATCTATTTCCAGTTCACGCAAATAAGCAACGGCTTTTTTCTGCGTTTCTTTTTCTTTGAATTCCAGGCAGCGGGCTGTCCGAAGCATGGTACCACCGCGATGGATGATAGCGCCGACATCACGACGGCCCAAGGGACGCGTTTCATGACTCAGCAGCCCTTCATAACCGCGAATGATGCCTTCCACCGTGAGGCCTTTCTGAATGGCATACCGCGTGACGCCGCGGATAGCCGCATTCATACCGGGGGCATCCCCGCCGCTGGTCAATACTCCGATTTTGTTGATCATTTTTCATCAATCTCCTTTTTTTCCCTGGCAATGAATTGCACATGCCTTTCGTTGATTTTATGGACAATGGATTCGACGATCTGTGATGCTCCCCCGCGCGTCGTATCAATGACGCAGTCGCAGTACGGATAGACCTCTTCCCACTGTTTCATCATCGTGTGGACGAAATCATGAAGATTTTCATAGTCGACAGTCGGCCGCTTGCCTATATGGCGGCTGACCCGTTCTTCCACGCGGAACGGTTCAGACAATAAGGCGACGATAAACCCATGGCGATGCAGGATTCGATAAGTACCGACATTCATAGGAAAATTGCCGCCAAAGGAAATGACAGCTTCATGATAGCGGCTGACTTGCTGCAGGACATTGATTTCTCGTTCGCGAAACACTTTTTCCCCGGAGCTCGCAAAGAACTCGGCAATGGTCATGCCCACAGCCCGTTCAATACGCCGGTCCGTATCAACAAATTGCCAGCCGAGGCGCTGAGCCAGCTTGCGGCCAATATGACTCTTGCCGCTCCCCATCATGCCGACGAGAACGATATTCCGCTTCATCATTATCGGCGCACCTCCTCAAATTAGTATACTCTGTATATGTACCCCCTTATTCTATCATAATTTTTTCTCCTTGACACAAAAAACTCTGTACTTTTTCTTCATATATCTATAAATGGAGCGAATTTTTCCTCATAACAAGATGTTTCCGTCCCTATCCAAGGCGGACGGCCTGCTTTATAATAGACATAAGTTATAGTTACGAGGAGAATTATCATGAAAATCACACAGATTATGTATACCAATGAAGTGGCAGGCCTGTCGTGCCGCGGCGAAGAACGCTTTCTGCCTTATGGCGAAGCCTTCTGCCTGGCAGGCCGCGCCGTACCGACAGCCCGGCTGTGGAAAAAGATGCTGGATGACGGCGCGGCCGAATTCCCGGACCAGACGGGCCACATGGACGGCACGTGTCAGCTGATGCAGCAGTCCTTCACGCCGCGCAAAGCCGTCTACGAACTGTATCGCACGGAGGCCGCACAGCAGCGTCATATCGCCACGATAACGCTGGAACAGTTCCCGCGGCCGACAGCCATCGGCGGCCACAAAGTCCGCGGCCATATCGCCGTGAGCCATCCCCTCACACCGTCGAGCACAGCAGAAGCCCTAAGCCTGGCAGGCGTCCTGGACACGGCCGGTCAAATCGCCCTGGGCCTGGGCGTCATCCGCCTGGTCTATGACGACACGCCGCCCGTCGCCGACGACGATGCCGCCCGGCTGCGCGACGAACTGGCCCAGACCCAGGCCTATTACCAGACCTTGCAGGAAAGTTATGACGGCTACGTCCAGACCCTGGAACAATCCCTGCGCGAATGGGAAACGCGCTGTCCCCAGGAAGACGTCGAAAAAAGGGCCCTTCCCCTGCCCGACGACTACACGTCGCGCCTGGAAAAGGCCCTGGAAGGCTTCCGCGTCTGTCTGGCCGGCGGCAGCGCCCTGTGGCATGACAAAGTCCGCACGCGCTTCCCGCACTGGATGATCCTGGAAAACAAGCACTTCGACGTCCAAAAACTCCAGGGCGCCGACGTACTCATCATCAACACCAACCATACAGGCCACGCCCTGGTCCGCAAAGCCTGCCAGCAGGCCGCTTCCCAGGGCACGCTCGTCTGCTACACCAGCCGCTATAATCTCAACGCCGTCGCCGCCGACATCCTCTATGCCTTGGGCGAGTAAGCCTAAGAGCCACTGACTTTTATTTTGCAACATTTTTGTAAAATTGAACAAATAATTGCATTTCCCATAAGATTCTTTACGACATATTGACGCTCGCCGCAGCGGCGCGCTATAGTAAAGGCATGAGGAGGTGGTATCGTGAAAAAATGGAAACAGGCTGTCCTGGCCGCCTTGTTCTGCACGTGTACGACGTTGACAGGACTGGCTGCGGACACGGCCAAAACGGCGCCTGCCGAAGCGGCCGTTCAGACCCAGACCGCTGAAACAGGGGCTGAAAAAACAGCAGAAAAAGCCAGTGTACCTACGGATCCGTTAGCCGGCCATACAGGTAAAATCATCGACAAATATTACCTGACCAAAGGCTCGACCTATAAAGACGTGACGACGCTGCTCCAGACCATCGATTCCCAGCGGACCGGGCTGGACGCAACAACCAGGCCTTATTATTTCCGCGTCGACAAAGACCTGACGGACAAGTATTTCCGCCGTGTTCGGGCCTATGACGACAAGACGACGGAACAGATTGGCGAATACTTAGTCGCCAAAGACAAGAGTGCCGTCTGGCGTATGGATACGCCCCACGAAGGCTTGATTTATGGCAGCGCTGAAAAAATGATGAAAAAGAGCCGCATCATCATCTACCCGCGCTACCTGGCCCTGGGCAGCAAAGGCATCGTCGCCCTGCAGACACTGGGCAATGTCCCCTATGGCCTGACGGCCAAGAGCCTGAATGAGTCCGTCGCCAAAATCGGAGAAGACAATACAATCATCCCCGTCAAGACGGGCCAAGTAGACATCCTGGCAGACGTGACCGTCGGCGACGTCAAAGAAACGGCATCGCGCCGCATCTCCGTCGTCACCCAGGCCGACCTGCAGCGCATGGCCTACAACGCCTACATGACCCAGCTTTATATGGATACCTATTGGAATTGGGGTTGGGGCGGCCCTTTTTATAATGATTGGGGCTGGCATCGCCCGCCACCACCGCCACGCCACGGCCATCGGCCGCCACCGCGGAGATAGAAAAGGAGCTGTCGAACGACAGCTCCTTTTTGAGTATTAAGTTTTGAGTTTGTAGTTTGCAGCAATGGTAAAAAATTTAAAGCCATCTTCTACAAACTACAAACTCCATGCTACAAACTTTAAAGAGAAACCTCTCAGACCGCCTTTGGCGGCCAGCTCTCCTATTAGGAGAGCCTTTCATCAAGCCTCAAACACCTCACACCAAATGTCTGGGAGCAGCCGAGACGGCGCCTTCCAGGCTTTCTTTTTCTGTTTTGTAGATGCGTTCGGCGATTTCGTCGACTTTGTGGGTCAGCCACATGTAGGCCGTCGTCCCCTCACGGTAATCGGCTTCGGCATACATATCGATGCGGCCATCTTCCCGCAGTTGTTCGACCTGGCGGAAAGCCTTGCTGTTTCCTTTGGGATAAATGGCAAAGGTCGATCCGCCGAATTTTTTGACTACCGAAAAGGCCGGCACATCGCTGGGCCCGTCGGCAATATAAATCATGTTGGGGAAAGCGACGCGGCGCAGGGCATCGGACATCTTGGCATTGACATCGATTTCCGGATGCTGCGGCACGCCCTTATTGATTTCAAACAAGGCCCGCGTCTTGGTCGTATTATCGATAGTATAGCCCACTTCGCTGATGATTTTATGCTTTTCTGCATCGAGCCCTTCAATGAGGTCGCAGCCCCAGATGGCTTCAACATAGGGCATGACGGCCGACCCTTTGATGATAGCCGACATGCCCGTACTGACGATGTAATGCTCCACCTTGATGTTGTACTCGCGGTACTTGGGGTTCTCTTCGACGACGCGCTGAAGATTCTTGAAGATTTCCGGAACGCCGTGATAATACTTCTGTTTCTGGCCAAAGGTCTTCAGCTTTTCATTATTAAGGCCCTTGAAAATCCCATTCTGTGCGTCCTTGATGAACTGATTCAGATAAATCGTGTCGGCATTGACCTTGACGCCTTCCTTGGCATAATGCGCCGGCAAGGCATTGACATGCTGCCAGAATTTCGCCTTATCAATATGATATTCCTCAAAAATCGGGTCCTGCATGTTCCCATCGATCAAAGTCTTGTCGAAATCCCAAATCACAGCAATGATGTTCTGCATGAAGCTCACCCCGCTTTCAGGCAATCAGAAGGAAAAGGTATCTTTCAACCCCAGCCACTGCTGGTCTTTATCGCTCAGATTCAACGGCGTCCCGTCTTCGAGATGATAACCGGCGGCGCTGGGCGACCCCTGATATTCGCCGACGAGCTGGGGCCACTGGATACCGATTTCCGGGTCGTTCCAGGCCATGCCGCCTTCATCATTGGGATGCCAGAAATCATTGACCTTATAGCAGAATTCCGCCACATCGCTAAGGACCAGGAACCCATGGGCAAAGCCTTCGGGAATGAGGAACTGCTTCTTATTTTCTTCCGTCAATTCGACACCGTACCATTTGCCATACGTCTTGGAATCACGGCGCAAATCGACAGCCACATCGAAAACACTGCCGCGGACAGCACGGACGAGTTTACACTGGGGAAAATGTTTCTGAAAATGAAGCCCCCGCAAGACCCCTTTCGTCGACATAGACTGATTATCCTGAACAAAATCAATATGGAATCCCGCTTCCTCCATGTCCTTCTGATTATACGTTTCCATAAAATATCCACGGCCATCACCATGAACCGTCGGCATAATGACACAAAGCCCGTCAATGCCGCCCACATTTTTTTCAACCTTTATCTGACCCATTGTTATATCTCCCTTCATGCATATTTCCTTTATTATAACATATTCAGTTAAACGCAGGCCGCTCTTGTCGTTCATCGTAGGTCGTTCGTCGTTCATCAAAAGGCGCCCCTGAGAAGGGAAGCTGTCGGCGTAGCTGACTGAGGGATTCATTTTCCATCGCTTATATGCGATTTCGTAGGGGACGCCCAAAGCCTTTCTGGCCCGCCAGGTACCGACCATCGGGAGGTGCAGGGTGGTTACCAGAAAGGACAGCAGCGGCGGGCGTCCCGCCATGAATTCCGTACACAGCCGTATAATATGATAAATGGTTCGTTGTTCGTAAAAACTCACCACTATACTAGAATATTCTATGCTCGCCTCTCACAGCGGGCCGCCCTCACCGGGACGGCCCCTACGCACAAGGCCAGCGGCCGTGTATTTTTTTACAATCTGTAACTGTTTTTCTTTCCATCGCCTGTATGCGATTTCGTAGGGGACGTCCTGATAAGGCGTCCCGCTACGCGCTGAGGGTATCCCGAAGCGTCGTTGTCACTTTGAGTCCATCGCCGCGCAGCGGCATCTGAGTCCGCAACGAGCCACGAACCACTAGCTACGAGCCACTAAATTCCCCAAATACCTCCGCAGCGCGTCTTTCCAGTCGGGCAGCGGCCGGAATCCGTTGGCGACGAGTTTGCTCTTATCCAATCGGGAATTAAAGGGTCGTTTGGCTTTCGACAGGCCGTATTCTTCCGTCGTGACGGGGATGACTTTCGTCGTATAACCGGCCTGACGATAGATTTCGCAGGTAAAATCATACCAGGAAATATAGCCGCCTTCGTTAGTCGCATGGTAATAGCCGTATTTATCGCTTTCAATCATATCGACTAACAGCCGGGCCAAATCAAAAGTATACGTCGGTGTCCCGATCTGGTCATTGACGACGCGGACCGTATCGTGCGTCTTGCCGACATTGAGCATAGTCTTGACGAAATTCTTGCCGTTCTGACCGAATACCCAGGCAATGCGGACGATAAAATATTTTTCCAGCGTCTGCGAAACGGCCAATTCCCCTTCAAGCTTGGTCTGGCCATAAACGTTGAGGGGCTGGTAATCCTTGCAGTCCGGCTGCCACGGCTCCGTTCCCTGCCCATTGAACACATAATCCGTACTGAGATAGAGCATCTTACAGTCCAATTCCTTGCAGACATCGGCAATATGCTGCGTCCCACCGGCATTGACCGCCCGGACCTGAGCCACTTTGTCGTCATCTTCGGCCATATCGACAGCCGTCCAAGCCGCGCAATGAATGACCGCATCGGGCTGGACATCCGAAATGACACGCCGTACCGCATCCGCATCGGTAATATCCAAAGACACATACGGTGCCGTCGTCACCGCCGTCCCATCAGCCATACCGCTGTAAGCCGGAGCCAAATCACTGCCGATACCGACATGCCCCCGCAAAGCCAGCTCATTCATCACATCATGACCCAACTGGCCATTCACACCTGTTACAAATATTTTCATAGAGTGGTTTTCTCCCTTCATACTATCTTATTCCATCGTCATTATCAAATAAACGCAGACCGCAGTTCGCAGGCCGCTCTTATCGTTCATCGTAGTTCGTTCATCGTTCATCGAAAGGTCCCCTGCGAAGGGCCGAAAATATCCCAAGGCGAACTACTGCGACCTGCAAACTGCATTCATCTCCATCGCCTGCATGCGATTTCGTAGGGGACGCCCAGAGCCTTTCTAGCCCGCCAGGTACTATCGAGAGATGCAGGGTAGTTACAGCAGCGGCGGGCGTCCCGCCGTGAATTTCGTACACAGCCTACTCTGGTATAATGGTAAGCCGTGACTTCTGTGGATCCGTTGATTATGCATCAAAAGCAAATCAACTATAGAGGCGACCACATGTACGCCCGTTCGGAATAACAATGCACAACATACTACATGTCAACATTGCCTACACGAGTATATGCCAACTGTTCGCAACGGGCCGCCCTTTGGGACGACCCCTACAGATGCGGCTTGTAGCCGCATAATTTTTTTATCGCCTGAATGCGATTTCGTAGGGGCCGTCCTGATAAGGCGGCCCGCTACGCGCTGAGGGTATCCCGAAGCGTCGTTGTCACTTTGAATCAGTCGCCGCGTAGAGGCATCTAAGTCCAAGATGGCTTGCGGCCTGCGAACTGCGACCTGCGTCGAGGCTCCTAGCCTCGACTCCCATACATCTTCTGGTAATACTGCTGGTATTCCCCGGAAATGATGGGCTGCCACCAATCTTCGTGGTCCAAGTACCACTGGATGGTCTTTTTGATGCCGTCGGCGAATTTCGTTTCCGGCAGCCAGCCCAATTCTTTGTGGATTTTCGTCGGGTCAATAGCGTAGCGGCGGTCATGGCCTTTACGGTCCGTGACATGGTGGATGAGGCTTTCCGGTTTGCCCAGTTCTTTGCAAATCAATTTAACGATGTCGATATTCCTCATTTCATTGTGGCCGCCGACATTATAGACTTCGCCGACACGGCCCTTCTGGAGAATGAGGTCGATGGCCCGGCAATGGTCTTCGACATAAAGCCAGTCGCGGACATTAAGGCCGTCCCCATAGACAGGCAGCGGCTTGTCATGCAGGGCATTGATGATCATGAGGGGAATCAGCTTTTCCGGAAAATGATAAGGACCATAGTTATTAGAGCAGCGGCTGATGGTCACCGGCAGGCCATAAGTCCGATGATAAGCCAGAACCAGGAGGTCAGCCGAAGCCTTGGAGGAACTATACGGACTGGACGTGTGGATCGGCGTCGTTTCCGTAAAGAACAAATCCGGCCGGTCCAAGGGCAAATCCCCATAAACTTCATCCGTCGATACCTGATGATATCGCTGAATACCGTACTTGCGGCAGGCATCCATGAGGACAGCCGTCCCCATAATATTCGTTTCCAAGAAAATCGCCGGATTCTCAATAGACCGGTCGACATGCGATTCCGCCGCAAAATTGACGACCACATCAGGATGCTCCTCTTCAAACAACCGATAAACCGCATCGCGGTCACAAATATCAGCCTTGACAAAACGGAAATTATCCTGATCCATAACCGGTGCCAACGTAGACAAATTCCCAGCATACGTCAACTTATCCAAACAAATCACCCGGTCCTGCGGGTGCTCCTTCAACATATGAAACACAAAATTCGACCCAATGAAACCGGCACCACCGGTTATTATTATAGTCATTCTAGGGTTCCTCCTTATCATACACTATGCATTTTTTCATTTATAGCAGTTAGCCGTTAGGGGTTAGGGATTAGTCGGAGATATCGTGCAGTGCACTCATCTCCTAAATCGACAATTGCTTCTTCCTAAGTTTAGCAATCAGTGCATTCAATAAACGGCCTACTTCATTACTCTGCAATTTAACCCGTCGGACATCCACATCGGTTAAATAGCCAAAATCAACACACAAAATAAGCTGCGTCATTAATTCCGCATTTGAACCGCGGGCAATATACAAGAAATGCACAAATTCCTTATCAGAACCGCGAGCATGCCCTTCTGCAATATTCGAGGGAATCGAAACTGCTGAGCGCCGCAGCTGGTCAGATAACGCAAATTTCTCCTCATACGGCAATTTTTTTGCAATAAGATATGCCTCCCGAGCCAAACGCATCGCTTTTTGCCAAACGACCAAATCTTGATAACATTTCACTGGCATAGTACATTACTCCCTTCCATTTACGAAAAAAGAAAAAATGCCTTGCCAATACACACCCATCAGACACTAACCCCTAATAGCTAATCCCTAACTGCTGCTTTTTAATCCTTTAAAAAGCATCCTTCAAAAATCGTCCTTCTGCGACTTTCTTCAGATACTGTCCGTACGGGCTCTTGCCGTATTTGATAGCGCTTTCCATGAGGGTGGCTTTGTCGATCCAGCCGTGGCCATAGGCGATGTCTTCGAGTGCGGCGATTTGGATGCCGGCTCTAGTTTCTACGGCTTTGACGAAATTCGAGGCTTCGCTCAGGCTATTGACTGTTCCCGTATCGAGCCAGGCATAGCCCCTTCCGAGAGTGACGACGTTGAGATTTCCTTTTTCTAAGTACATCTGATTCAAATCCGTTATTTCCAGTTCGCCCCGCGCCGATGGCTTCACTTGTTTGGCATATTCACAGACATACTTATCATAAAAATACAGCCCCGTAACGGCATAATTCGTCTTAGGCTGTGCCGGTTTTTCTTCAATAGAAATCGCCTTGCCATGCTCATCGAACTCAATGACGCCGAACCGTTCCGGATCATCGACGTAATAACCGAATACCGTGGCCCCTTCCGTGTTGGCCGCAGCCTGCTGCAAATGGCGGGTCAGGCCTGCGCCGTAGAAAATATTATCGCCCAAAACCATGGCGCACGGTTCCCCGTTGATAAATTCTTCACCTAAAATAAAAGCCTGGGCCAATCCATCTGGCGACGGCTGCACCTTATAACTCAGATGGATACCATAGCGCGACCCATCCCCCAGGAGCCGTTCAAAATTCGGCAAATCCGTCGGCGTCGAAATAATCAAAATATCCCGAATCCCAGCCAACATCAACGTCGACAAAGGATAATAAATCATCGGCTTATCATATACCGGCAACAACTGCTTAGACGTCACCATCGTCAGCGGATACAGCCGCGTCCCACTGCCCCCAGCTAATACAATTCCTTTCAAAAAAATCACTCCTCACGGTAAATTTTAACACCTAATTATACCAAAAAAGAACCTGACATACAAAGTCATGAATAACTTTATACGACAGGCTCATTTTTCTTACTTTAGAACCATCCCTACACCATGATAATGTCTTTATACTGCGGCTCCACGATCCACTGGCCCTGATGATCCATGATGCCCCAGCCTGTCTTTGTCTTGACCGGCGTCAGGCCGTTGCGGAAGCATTTGACGTCCTGGATCTGGCCGGCGGCAGCACGGTACTGGACCTGACCGTTCCTGTCGACAATGGCATACTCTTTCTTGTCGTTCCAGCACCAGGTATAATCTTCTAGGAGGAAAGCCAGCCATTTCACCTTGGCCGGGAATTCCGCAACGAAGGCCCCTGTTTCCTGATTGATGAGCATATTTTTATCGCCTTTCGTCAGCAAAAGGCGCTGTGCCCCCAGGAACTGTACGCCGTCATAGGCAAAATCGATGACCTGTGCCCCATCGACCATGCTGAAGACGCCCCATTTCCCATTCTCTTTATCTTTCAAAGAAACAAAGCCGTCGACATCATCCAAAAGCCGCCCATCATCAAGACTGTAATTTCCCGGCGCAATCAGGTACTGCCCCTTGCGGTTGACGAAGCCCAATTTCCCTTTATTGCGAACGAAGGTGCCAAATTCCGTCATCGGATAAACGGCATCATTTTTGCTGTCGATGACGATATTGCCGACGCGGTCGAGATAGCCCCGCTTCACGCCGTCATAGGTCAAAGGCGTCACTTCGTCATCGTAATAGACGGAATGCGTCGACGAGCCAATCAGCGCGCCGGCGAGGAAACCGCCCAGGTTAAAATGGCTGACCCTGCGCTGGTATTCCGCCAGACCGTGGTGATAGGGCAAAATGACATCATACGGCGCAGCGAACTGGACCCGGCCGTTTTCATCAATAGCCACCTTCTCTCCCTTATCGTCTTTGACGAAAGCCAGGCCTTCACTGAAGTCAGCCAGCACAGCCTTATACGTCGGTGCCACTACAACGTTCCCGTTCTTGTCCTGAATACCATAACGGCCCTGATCCTTGAAGAAATGGACCGATGCGGCTTCTTTCTCCGGCCAAACCACCGGTGCGCCCTGCTTATCGACATAAGCCGTCCCCCTTTTCCCTGCCGTCATAAACACGCCTTTACCGGCATAGGACAGGGACTTATACGCCGGCGTCATGAGCCATTTTCCGTCCGTGCCCATCAAGCCCCACTTATCTGTACCGTCCTTGACTGCAGCCAGGACACCGTCCTTATAATTGGCATCGTATTCCTCTTTAACCTGCGAAGAAATTGTCTCCATCCCTGGCAGCGGCAAATGCCTGGCCATCGCCGGAAAGACAACATCCCCCAGCGACGAAGGGCGGCTGACACTCCAGCCCGAATGAGACGCCGACTCACGCGTCGACGAGTGCGACTCCGTCTGCGTCACCGTCGTCGTATGTACCTCACGATGCGCCTGTCCTGTAAGTGAAGCCGGCTCAGCGGCCTGCACCGCCAAAATGGATAAAGAACTGCACAAAAAACCTGCTAAAATAAATCGTTTCAATGAAAAATAATTGTACATGTCGCTCTCCTTTCAATCTAAAAACGCAGACACCATCTTCAAACAATACGTTTCATAACCAACGACGTCTGCCAAATTCCACAAATCGAATCATGCCTATAAGTATCCCTCAAAGAGTTCTTCCCCGTTCCATTCTTACTGATCACCGTAATAATCGGCGTTAAATGGTTCATTTTTATTGACATTTACAGCTGACATCATTAAGTGGCTATAAAGCTAATTGCAAAATTGCATTCTTTAAGAAGTCTAAGGCATGGCTTGAAAAATCAAAACATTTAGCTTTTGATGCTTCCCCAATTTTCATCCCTACAAAACTGTCCGTTCCAGATAGATAAGCATGTAGTCGGTTTTTGTGTGGCGTTCTAAAAGAACAATCACGTTTTTGCTGTACTTCATCTAAATAAGAGTCTACCACTTTCAATAAATTATTCCCAGAAAACTCATCTTGTGACAGGTTCAAAATCTGACAACATAAATCTTCTAAAGTCCCATTAGAAAAAGTATCTTCACGTTCTTTTCCCGGTAGCAAAACAAATCCAAAACGCATCCCTTCTTGATTTTCCACAAAACTCCCATCCATAGCAATAGAAATTTGAAAAGTATTTTCCAAACTTTGTTGAATAGACTGTGCCGCACTAATAGCATTGGATTCTGCATCCCGCACCACTAAAAAACCTTTCATTTGATCAAAATAATCAAGAGATGGGAAAAGATGTAAAGTCTTTCTCATTTCTTCATTACCGCCTAAATTAATAATATTAAAAGTATCCGGAACTAATTTTTTATTTACCAAATATTCGATATAGTAACGTAAAAACATCTCCTCATCTCGTCCCTCACAGAGAATGACATGCGGAATATTAGGCAATAGCTTAAAGGGTCGCTTGGTATGAGTCATACTAACGCACCTCCAATTCAGCATCCAAAGCTGCTTCTAAATCATCACCTGAAAACGCATAGGCATTTCTACCTTTAGGAGATGCGCTAATTCTTTCGTAGCATAATGACGACAATTGGCCCAATGCTTTCATTGTCAATGCGGATTGCCGTAGAATATCTAAATTATGGGTCGTAATCAGCAATTGGCATTTCATTTTTAAGGCAGCTTCATACAACGTTTTCAAAACTTTGGGATACACACTATAATGGAATCCATTTTCTATTTCATCTAATAAAACAATCCCATTAGGACTCGTTAAAACGAGAAGAAGCAACTGTAACATTTTATTGATGCCATCACCCATATAAGTAATCGGCATTTTTACATTATCTGTTAAAATGATGTATACATAGGGGAGATTATTCTCTACAATCGTGGTAATATCTAAAATACGGGAATCAAAAACGCGTAAAACATCCAATAGCGTTTCCTTTTTCCCATCTAATATAAACTTGCTGACCCATTCAGCAATAGTTGCATTATCCACCATATATACATTCTTATAAAAACTGACTTTTACAAAAGGAAGCTCCTCCATTTGTTTTTTAGAAGAAATAGACACATGGCGAATCTGGGTATTTTCAAATGAAAATCGCCCCTGTACCTTATGTTTCCCAATACTATTCGTGTACTGCAAAGCATAGAAATGCCTGTCCAAAAATTGAGGATCATATCCTTGTTTCAAAATTCCTGTAACAGTTCCTGCGTTAATATCAAGACTGGTGTTTTCATCTGCTACTTTTTTCATTGAAAGCAGTGACTTTACATTATTTTCCCGGGTAACAGAAAAAGAAAAAGAGTTAGTTTGGTTGAAATCAAAAAATAAAGGATCCCAAATACGTTCTGGCGTAGCTTGCAAATTACCGTTACCATTCCTGCCCGCAGCTAAGGCAAAAAATATATTAGGATTTCGATAGCCAAAATTCAAGAAAACAGCTTCCAAAATAGCTGATTTACCAGAATTATTGCGTCCTCCAAATAAAGTAATAGGTGCTAAATTCTTAACTAATAAATCTTGGAAACATCTAAAATTCTGTATCTTTAGTGCTTTAATCATCTGCTCACCTACTTCACCGCGCATAAAAACGAACAAATTTTCTGATTTCACTATATCATATTCCTAGTGACTTAGCAAGATGGCTAACAGATTTCTAGAACGTCCTAAAATGTAGATGGCTTGATGATGAAAGTTTGACGAGTACTGCATCTTGTAGATAGTTATATATTTCCCGATCTATGCATTCGATCAACAACCAATTGAATAAGTGGTTTCTCTTCTTTATGTTCCCAGTCACATAAATATCCTTGTAGATAGTTTGTATTGAAATCAGAAATATTTCCATTATCTTTACACATTGTAATAAATATTGGTATACAACAAGAGCCGTAAAGTTGAATCATAGCAACAAGATTTCCTTCTACACGGTTAAAAGTTACCATGTGCATATAATTGCCAATTCCCAATAACTGCCAGTATTTGTTAATTTTACAATCACAGTTCAATTCTCTTGCAAACTGAAATTCTGATATATCCTCGTTTTTATCACTTAGAATTGATTCTCGCAGTGGGTCAAAACATGGTCGCAAAACGAACTCTTGACTTGTCAATTGTGCTAAAACATTAAAAGCAATTTTAGCATATACCTTTTCAATAAAAACACGATTGAATTCAATTTGCAGTTTTGCTTGTACCTGGCTAACAAAGAACGTCGGCTGTTCATCAAAGTTTTTCTTAAAATTGTTGGATATCTTTATATCTTCCAAGAATTTTAATAATTGATTAATTAAAGCATGCACATCACCGTAATTTTGTTTTTTTGAAAGTCCGATAAAAATTTTGTTTTTCCGCACACCAATATAAATTTTATTCAGCAATTCATCTCCGTCATCGTAAATAAGTCTATACTTACTATCTGCAGCTTTAAGTTCAATTAAAAATTTATGAAGATAATGCAACCGATAATCCATATTAGCAGCTCCAGTATCAATTTTCTCCGGATTGAATATGAATTCGATCTGTTTTTGAGGTTTTAACCCCTTATCAAGGGTAATTATTGCTTGATCCAGACTATATGGTTTACCCCTATACAGATATCCAAGCTGAATTTTTTCATCTTTTATGGTAGTCATAAAGCTTATGCCATCAACTTGCAAATGTTTTTTCCTTCCATCAGGGCCAAAAAATCGTCTCGAAAGCGCAACAGGCGGAAACTGATGCACAAATTGTTCCTCCCAGATTGAAAAACGATGATTTACTTCATCACTGACATAGCCAGTGGGCAAAGTAAAAATTCCACCTATTGCCTTGGGAATAATATGCTCCTTCTGGGTAAATGTGGCATTTCGATCTGTTTTGCCAGTATAAATACATCGATTCACCTTTTAACACCTTCATATTCAAATACTAAGGATTTTTCCTTGCGCAACAAGTGTCATCGATACCGTTTAACATGCTTATTCGCATATTTCCCATCAAACCATATCGAATTATATTTTTCCCGATCCCGAAGATAAGGAATACTCCTCAACCTTTCTTTAGATTGTTTCATTTTCTTTAACACATCATTTTTTTGCAGTACTTCTTCATATAATAAACTACGTATTTGTATAGCATCAATTCGTACCATATCAGCAAAAGCATCTTTATGCATTAAAACCTCTGGACTTGTTTCCTGAAAACTAGAAGTATCCATAAACTTTCTATAACTCATGAGTTCATTATACAATTCCACCATTTTATCATCGAATTCGCTGGAAAACCATATAAGTTTTTCGTCAATCTGATTCAGTTTATTCAACAACTTGTCCATTTCATCTACTTGTATCATGCATCCATAATAACCATCAGAATCCGACACTTGATCGAAATGGCGCAGAAAAGCATAAATTTCCTCAGTAGCACGAACCTTTTCTGACATCAGTATTTTTTTATAATCAAGCTCGTATTGTTTACTTAGTTTATATTCAGTGTTTTTTGCTGTAAAATGTGCAGTCAACTTGGCCGTTATCACAGCAACAACCACTGAACAAATCATATTCAAAAATAGGTTCGATTGAATGATAGCAACAAACCATTCGGGCATTGAGCTTTCCACCTTTCTAAATAGTATTTGGGGTACTGTCAATATTTTTTCGCAAAATCATGAATCACACCCTCGTCATTATTAGTCGAGGATGTGGTTCGTGGCTTTCATTTCATCATGTGCATTGATTTAGATACGTTTGAAAAGCATCTTTTAATTCAGGACGCCGCAGTGCATATTCAACCGTTGCTTTGAGGTAATCCAATTTATTACCGATGTCGTAGCGTTTTCCTTTGATTTCGCACGTGTAGACGGCTTGGCGGCTGGCCATGAGTTTTAGGGCATCGGATAATTTGATTTTCCCTTTTTTATTAGGTTGGACACGGCGCAGTATTTCAAAGATGTCCGGTGTTAGGATATAGCGTCCCAGCATGGCTGATTTGCCATCGGCTTCAAGGCCGACTGCTTTTTCTGCATCGAGGAAACGGGAAATTCCTACTTCGTCCGTAGCGACACTTTGAATGATATTCCGCGGGACGCTCTGCGCTTCCTTCAATGCCTGGCATCCCACCATGGTGGCACCGCATTTATTATACGTTCGCATCAGCTGGTGTATGGCGGGTTCCGGCTCATGATAAATGATATCATCGCCGAGGAGTACGGCAAAGGGTTCGTTATCGATGAAGGATTCAGCACAAAGGATAGCATCCCCCACGCCACGTATATGTTTCTGGCGAATATAATGAATATTTATCTTGGAGATTTCCTGTACCATGTCCAGCATCGCCACTTTCCCATGCTGGCGCAGATGGTATTCTAAATCTACATTGGTGTCGAAATGGTCCTCGATAGCCCGTTTCCCATGACCAGTTATAATCAAAATTTCTTCGATGCCGCTTTGAATGGCTTCTTCTACGACATACTGGATGACAGGCTTGTCTACAATGGGAATCATCTCTTTAGGGATTGATTTAGTCGCCGGCAAAAAGCGCGTCCCATAACCGGCCGCCGGGATAACGGCTTTACGAATGGGCTTCATATTTTTTCACCATTTCCAGGGCACTGGCAATGACATCATCCATATCATAGTACTTGTATTCCGCCAAGCGGCCACCAAAGATGACGTTTTTTTCTTTCGCCGCTAAGGCTGCATACTGTTCATATAAATGCTGATTCCCTTCATTATTGACCGGATAATAGGCTTCTTCGCCAGGATGCCAATCTGCCGGGTATTCTTTCGTAACATAAGTAACAGGCTGTTCGCCGAATTCAAAATGCTTATGTTCGATGCTGCGCGTATAGGGTGTTTCCCGATCCGTATAGTTCATGACAGCTACGCCTTGATAATTTTCTTCTTCCATCCGTTCCGTTTCAAAACGAAGGCCACGGTATTCCAGGCGTCCCAGTTTATAGTCGAAGTACTCATCAATAGGACCAGTATAGACTACGGTCTTTGCCAGCCCTTCATATTCATGGCGAGCCTGATTATAATCAACGCCAGTCCGCACTTCGATGCCTTCGAGCAGGGCGTTGATCAATACATTATAGCCGCCGATGGGAATGCCCTGATAACGGTCATTGAAATAATTATTATCAAACGTATAGCGTACAGGCAGGCGCTTGATGATGAAAGCCGGAAGTTCCGTGCAGCTCCGTCCCCACTGTTTTTCCGTGTACCCTTTGATCAGCTTCGTATAGATGTCCGTACCAATAAGGGAAATGGCCTGTTCTTCCAAATTCTTAGGTTCCGTAATCCCCGCTTCCTGACGCTGCTGGGCAATCTTGGCAGCCGCCTGCTTCGGCGTGACGACACCCCACATCTTAGTAAAGGTATTCATATTAAAAGGCAGGTTGTACAATTCACCTTTATAATTCGCTACCGGCGAATTGACATAATTATTGAATTCCACAAACTGGTTCACATAGTCCCAAACTTCCTTATTCGAAGTATGGAAAATATGAGCTCCATATTTATGAATCCGGATGCCTTCCTTTTCTTCGCAATACACATTGCCGCCCACATGGTCACGCCGTTCCAGGACCAGACAAGACTTACCAGCCTTCGTCATTTCATGAGCAAAAACAGAACCAAATAAACCGCTACCAATAATAAGATAATTATACATAATATCTGCTCCCATCATTTATCTTAATAAGTTTTCAATGTATTTTTTTGAAAAAAGGCTACAAACCAGCATTAATATTAAAGCAAATAGAAATTCAATTATCCTTGAATGCATAGGATAAATCCAGAGTAAAATATCTCCACTAATCCACCAAGTTATAATGTGAACAACATACAAAGAAAAACTATAATCTCCAATTTTTTCAAAAATCTTATCAATAAATCTTATTTTAAAACTAATTATATTACTTTTCCTTACAGCTAAAAGCATAAGAACAAACGCTACGATTGAAGTAACAGTAAACTTAAACAAAGGAAAATCTTTTAATATTAATAAAGATGATGCTAATGAAAACAATAATATAAAAAAAATGATATATTCAAAAACAGACTTGCCAAGAAAAAATTCATACGATAAATCTATTTTTTTCAATTTATCCTGAAAAGCAAATAAAAGACTTCCCAAAATCAAACCATCAATACGAAAATATGGGGATGACAATAACCCCGGACGAAAAAAAGAAAAAACAATAAATAAAACAGCTAATCCTGGCACTATCCATTTCCTTTTGACAACTGACGCAACCAAAGCAAAAACACAAAAATATTGCATTTCTAAACTGACTGCCCAAAAATAACCAAATGCATTTGGCATAACAGCTTCTTGAAAATTTCGAATGTATAAAAAAGTTCCTATCAAACGACCATATAAAAAGTCACGAGTTCCCCACTTTACAGGATTCGATACCCCCCCCCCACAAGAACATTATACCAGCCCACAAAAACAACAATGGGGATAAGCGTTTAAGTCTGCTTGCAATGTAATTTATACAAATTTCAAAGTTAAATACTTGATAGCTAAAAATCTTCTTTGCACAAAAATATCCAGCAATACAAAAAAATAACTCAACCCCTGAAGCGGTATCAAATAATTTAAAATATAGATCATGTAATTTAGGTGACCACATAAAAGTTGAATGTAAAATTAAAATATATACAATAGAGATTCCTCTTAATAATTGAATAGATTGGTTCATCCTATTTTTCCTCTATATTTAATCCTAAATATTTTTTCCAAAAAGACTCTGTCTGCAAAAGATGAAAGTTACATTGATAGTCTTTTTTAATTTTTTCAAAACGGCAATTATACACCAATGCACATTTCAAGAATTTGATAGTCAATTTTGCAGCTTTTATAAAACTTCTTTGCGTATAATACCCCTTTTGTGCATATAAATCATAGTTTAAGACCTTTTGGGACCTATAAAAATTTATAGCTCTCGCGCCATATCCTACAAAAGAAACAGACCAATTTCGACATAAGAAAGACGGAATCAAATTTCCATTGAAAGTTATAAAGCGAATAAATTTAAATATTTTATTTCGATCATTTTCATTAATAACAGAATTCACTAAATCATCTGCTACAAATTCAGTCATTAATTTATTCATTTCTATAAGTTTATGATTACATCTACTTATTTCTTTATTCAAATTCTCGGGGTCTGTTTTCATAAAAAACTTAGGGCCACGAGAATAATCAGCAAGCGCTTGAATAATTAAATTCGCACTATTATAATCATATTTAACAATACTTTTAGCAAACCTTTTAAACAAATATTTAATATTATCCTTTGCACTAATCCAATCAAGATACAATGTATTTAATACCAAAGTATTTCTAAGCAGATAATAGTCTTCAGATGTAATTGAATATTTTTTATAAAAAGGTTCATGCCAAACATTTACTCCATTTAAAGTAATTATATTAGAACCATTTCTGATAGTATATTCCATATCATCTCCTCTAAAAAAACAAGGAAACGGAAAATTATTAGGTGTTAACATATTAGTGCTATAGCAACAAAACCACCAACCAGCAGTCGTTAATTCAAGATGTTCAATTTTTTCATTTTTTAATATGCATTTTAGAGACTCTAAATCATAATTAGGTGACATTTGTCTAAACCCATTGCCTAACCATTTGCTATAACGTTCATACTGCAGTTTTTTATCATCCAAAGAACACATTGTTCCTGCAAAAAAATAATTGGAGTATTCCTGCTTTCTAAGAGCCAAAAAAGAAAATAATTTATTAAATACATGGAAATCAAGATAAATGTCATCATCCATTAAAATTATATAATCTAAATGGTTAGAAGAATTCGGATTATCATTATATTTTTTTACCTCCAGCATCCCCCGCGAAAATCCACCAGCCCCTCCATAATTTCTGTTAGGCAAAATATGGACATTATCTTCATGATTTAAATTAGATAAAGTATTTCCGTTATCTATAATAAAAGCTTCTAAATAGTTTTTATATTCATAATTTTGTAAATTTTTAATGAACTTTTTAATATATCTTTCACGTTTATAAGTACATATTACAACGCTTAAATTCGGAATTTGTGCTTGCTGATTAGTAAAATATTCTGCTGAATAAAAAACTGTAGGAGATAATGCAATAATTTGAAAATATAATATTCCTTCTAAATTTTTATATTTATTCAAATCAATCTGAATAAACTCTTCTTCCGTAGTATTATAGAAAAAAGATTCTAAACATTTAGATACAACATCCTCAAACGCCAAATAGCTATTCATAATTCTAACTTCAAAACGCCCCCTACATTTTAATCTAAAAAAAAGATTATCTAATGTAGTATAATAACGCCATTTTTCAATACTTAATGCATTATAATACGTATCTGTTGATACTTTCCCACCAGCATTTATATAAATTTTATTTTCTTCTTGATTGACTACATATCCATTTCCTTTAAAATACAGTTTAGGGTAGTTTGAAATTTCAGTATTGGGAAATAAAATAGGATTTACATTAATCATAAAAACTCTCCTCGTATAATATATTTGTAAGTAAGATTTCTGCCCTACTCACATTATAAAACAACATTTTATTGAAATGTTCTGGTTCATAATGCTAAGAGAGATTTATCGCCAGAAACTATAATTTTCTTTCTTGCAGTCTATCTTACGATTACTACTCAAAAAGCTTGATGTGTGCCTTAATTATCATATACTACTTACGCAAGTATTTTAGCTCTGAGAATGAATAGATTCAGTAACACTTTTTCTTCCAAGTAACAGCTTTATAACATGCCTACAAGTGAGAGGTATATTTAATTTGCATCTACACTTTTAAGCGAATATAAATTCAATAATACTATTATTTATTGCAACTTTTTAAATTAATATTTGCTTTTCTTATAAATCAGCTAATCAATAATCAATTTATGATTGACTTTTAAAAACTTCCAATTCTTTTGGTGTCCCCAATACATGAACTCTGGATGCAGGTATATCCTGAATTCTCACTTCATAGCCCTTTTTAATCATATAATTATACATTGGTGCAATATACTGTTCACCTTTTTCTAAGTAATGATTATTGAGATAAAATTCATGATAAATTTTTTCGTACAAAGCCGCACTAGAAAAATAGTAAGCCCCAATAGAGCAATGATTGGAAATTCTCTTCTTTTCTCTGACTTCTATGGCTTTTCCCTCCTTATCCAACTTAACAAAACTCCAATGATTTCCTTCCGCTGTAAAGCAAGGAATAAACCCGTCACCCGAAATTTGTTCAGTATTCATGCAACCAGGCTCAACATAAGTATCAATGTTGTAAATAAGGAGCCCTTCATTCCGTTCCCAATAATCCGATACAAGTATAGCTGTTTCTGCCTGTCCTTTAGTCAAATAATTAATCTCATGAATTGAAGCATGGATTCCCAAATCACTACAATGCTGTTGAATAAATGCTCGTGCATGATCCTCTTTTCGGACAATAAAAAAGAATTTTTCATCAAAAAAAGATTTTAAGCTTAGCATGGACCAATCAAAGAGTGTCTTCCCATTCACTTCTATTTCATATTTAGGGACTGTATATCCAGCTTTGCGAAAACGGCTTCCTATGCCGCCCATCGTAATAACAACATTCATTTTATCCCCTCGATTTCACACAAATATCTTTCAATTCTTCAGGTGTATGTCTTAAAAATTCATCAGGCCGAACAGCTCTATCGTCTACATAAAAGCCTTGTTTTCCTGGCCATGGTTTGCCATAAATAATTTCATCGTAGGGAATATCCCACTTATCCAGCCATTTCAACATAACTTTTGCTGTATTAGCATTAATCAAGCCAATATTCCCTTGATAAGTTCTCATATTCCTCGAAGTATGCATAACAATTCGGGCTCCATTTTCATGATAATAACGGATTTTAGCAACAATATCATTGTAAGGAATCAAGTCCTCATATTTTTCATTCGTTTTTTTTATCGGACAAATGGTTCCATCAATATCAAAAATAAAGGTTAAACCATCAAATTTCTTCATTTCGTTCATAGTACCCCTCCTTTTACGACTTCATCAAATAAAGTAATGCCGGTAGCCAGCATAGCATATTGCCGACTCAAATAATCATTATGTAATGGAATCATGCTCAAAAATAAAGTAGCTTCAATTAAACGTATCGCCTGAATATCAGTTAATTGCTTTTCAAAAACTTGCTGAAAAGCTTGCAACGCTGTTTGTTCACCTAATTGCAAATGATATGAAATATGCGTATCTTGGACTTCGACATCAAACATATCTTCAATAATATAATCATAATGACCTTCTAAAGAATGTAAAATCTTAGCTAATTCATACCGTGAGTCGCCATAAATATCAAAAGTTCCAAACTTTCCGCGCGGGTCAATAATACGCATGAAATTATAATTATCTTCTACCAGAATATTTGTAAAACAAAGGTCTCCATGTATAATCGTAAAATTTGAATAAGCACTATTCACTAATATTTTTTTTACATAATAAGGTAAAATCGCCAAAATTTCATCTAGAGAATTATATTCTACTCCATTAATAAAAATTTTATGGTTAAAAAAATCAGTAAATTCTTTTTTATTCCGCAGTTTTTCCAAACGCTGCCGAGTTTTATCCAGGTACATTTCATAAACAGCTGCTTCAATCTCTTGTTTTCGGCCGGAAATACGAAAAGTCTGCATATCCTGAATTGAAAACAAAAGCTTTTTGAAGATATTTTTCCATTCCCCTAAGGATAATTTCCCATAAACCAAACTTTCATGCAACGTATGATAACCATAATACTCCATAGACACATAAGGTGACAAAAAATCTAAAGAATAGTCATAAATTCGAGGTATAAGGTATTGTAAAGACGAGGGCATTCGCAAATACCAACGAATTTCATTGATTAATTTTTCTTTATTTTCACTCGTCTTCGTTAAGATTCCCCGTTCTTCATCAATTTTTATGGAATTAAAAGCACGTGCTGCTACTTTTGTTTTAGCTTTAATATAGTTTTCATTATGTCCCACATCAAACCAGCTAAAGGATTCTAAAAAATCAAAATGATGTTTTTGACTATAAGCCCATAAGGCACCATAAAAGCTATCAACAGTCGTATTCCGCGCTGCTTGGTGTAATTGCTCAGTAAAATCTTGGACATCCGAAATACCAAAAACTCCAACAAATAGCTTTTTAAAACTTTTATCTGGAATTTTTTCTTCCTTAAAATCGCCTTTATCAAAAACATCAATAATGTGTCCATTATCTTCCCTGAACCAAGTCCAAGAGGCATCCATATCTTGCTCTGCATAATAAATAAAATCATTGGAAGCAGAAGGCAAAATATCTTCTAAAAAAGAATCAGCAAAATTAATGTACAAATATTCTATTTCAGATACCTCCTGTAAAATAACATCCATTCCATACTCTATGGTATAACCTAAGTTCTCTAAATGATCTAGACAAATCATCTGCACTGGAAGTTTTTTCATTTTGATATACCGCTCAATCCATTCATGGCGCTCATATGCAATAACATAAATCCGATCAACAGCATTTTTATATTTACGACAAAGCATGGTCAACATATCCGCGCCGCCTAAAGGAAATAAGCAAGTAGGCAAATCTCCAAAGCTTTTTCTCATTTCTCGTGGCATCAATACTGCACTAGGAATTAATAAAACTTTCACAATTATTCTCCTTGTATAATATATTATAAAGATTTTCATCTATAACACACACTAACATTTCTTAAAGAGTGTCTATTATTACTGACCTATTTTCATTACCCATTTAATAAAATCGTATTAATTAAATAGTTAAGCTATATAATTAATTCAACTTAGTTATGCTAAATAAAGTGATTTTATACAGTTACCCCTAAGAGCAAATCAATCGAGATTGTTAATATATTTTCTTATATTGTCTTCAATATTTCGAGGAACTCTTTTTACAGAATAAATATTGTTTCTATCGTATAATTGAAAATATCCTGGGTAATCATCTAAAAAAGAGTTATTCTTTAATTTCTTTATGTTATTAGACCTTATTGCATCAATATCACATTTTCGGATTTTATATATTCTACTTTCGAACAATAAATCATTAATTTTATTTTCGATATTCTCCACAAATCTTCTTTTAATAAATATTTTTAATCCTCGGTTATAAAAAAAGTCTAAAATATTTCTAATATTCCAAATCATTCGGTCAAATCTATGTATTTCAGAAAAAGTTGTTGGATAACCGCATTGTGAAAAGTCCACTACTTTTTGTGCGATAGTTGAAAAATAAACTTCTTCTCGACTATAAAAATTAAAATTTTTTATATCTTCTTGAGTAACAGCTTGATCAAGAACATTTGCAATATAATCAAAAATACCTTTTTGGTAAAATGAACCTTCAACCTGTGAAGCTATGATTCTTGTTACGCCAAGCAAATTCATTATCTTTTTTAAAGCAAAATCATCATTAGCACAAGAACAAGGCCACCAGCGAGAATCATGTTGCCATAATACACGGCAATTTATGCCCGCTTTATATTGACTAATATAATTTTCAATACCTTTTTTAACAAAAGCATCATTCGAAGCTTGCAATAAAAAATAATCAAAATCCAATTTGTTTTTTATATATTGGAAATTACTAACATGTGTTTGATAAATCCCCCCCCATTGTGTTTGTAAATGAGTTGGGTTAATATATACATCGTCACCTGTGTTTATTTCTGATTCATTATATTTTTCATAGAAGCTTTCACTGACATGCAAAACAACAACTGGTTTTTGTATATACTTTTTTATATTTCTTATTTGGTCATTTATTACTTCCGGCTTTTCATGCACTGGAACAGATACCACAATACGCATTTTTTCCCCCATCTTAAAACTTTTTATATCGCTCACAAATATCTTGAGTTTTTCCCATATCTTTTATTTTCCCATGGTCAAGCCACAACACTTTGTTGCAAAGCCTTTCAATCATACTAATATCATGGGAAACCAGAAGAATTGTAACTCCATCTTCAATCATTTTACGAATACGTTCTTCACATTTCTGTTGGAAGCGAAAATCGCCAACAGAGAGGACTTCATCAACGATAAGTATGTCTGGCTGTACAGCTGTAGCAATGGAAAAACCTAGCCTAGCATACATGCCACTGGAAAAGTTTTTGACTGGGACGTTAACAAAGTCTTTTAGTTCTGCAAATTCAATAATGCTATCGAATTTCTGCTCAATGAACGCTTTCGAATAACCTAAAATGGCCCCGTTTAAGTAAATATTTTCCCGTGCTGTTAGCTCCGGGTCAAAGCCAGCCCCTACTTCGATGAGTGGCGCAATAGTGCCTTTAACAGCAACGGATCCCGTCGTCGGCGTTAAAACACCAGCTAGGATTTTGAGCAGTGTACTTTTCCCTGCTCCGTTAAAGCCAATAAAGCCCAGGATATCGCCTTTCTGTACATCGAAAGATACGTGGTTTAACGCTATAAAATCATTATATAGTAATTTCCCTTTCAAAAGTTTGACTACATATTCTTTTATGGAATCTACTTTTTCTTCCATCAAGTTGAAATGCATGGATACATCCCGAACTTGAATGACTGTTTCACTCATACTGCCTCCTGCATCGCTTAAATATAAAGAATAAAATGATTCTGGTACTTCTTGAAAACATAACAGCCGATGACAAAGGCAACCACAGCGATAATACTGCAATGAAATAGCAAGGGAGCTGTCGGAAGTACACCATCATATACAGCCATACGGAAAGCTTTGAAGAAATAATATAAAGGATTTAATTTTAAAAGCAGAATGAACTGTTCCGGCACGATTTTTTCTGGATAAAAGATAGGCGTTGCATAACTCAACAGATTAATCAGAACGCCGTATAAATGAAACATATCCCGGAAATAAACGGCCATCGTCGATAGGATTAATCCGACACCCAAACAGAAAATGAAGAATAAGGCCAGGGGTATGATGAAACTAAGCATCGCCAGCGTGAAAGGCTGCCCGGTAGCTAAAATAATCAAAATCAAGGCAGGAAAGGTAAAAAATAGGTTTACACAACTCGAAATGACTCGGGACAAAGGAAATAGATATTTAGGAATATATATTTTACGGATGAGTCCCCCATTCTCAATAATAGAGCTCATCGCAAAATTCGTACTTTCGGCATAAAAGGTGAACAATACCTGCCCTGTCAATAAATACAATGGATAATTGCGAATATCAAAGCGGAACAAAGTAGAAAATACCATAGCCGTTACGATCATCATCAGCAATGGATTTAAAATACTCCACACGACACCAAGAACGGAACGGCGGTATTTCTTCTTGATATCCCGAACAACCAGTTCTTGTATCAAATATTTATACTTGTATAATTCTTCTATAAAGGATTTCATTTATTTAGTTTCAAATACTCCTTCCAGAAATTTTGTGACTGTAACTGATTATTCCTAAACTGGATATAGCGTTCATGTAACGTCCGATAATTTAGGAATATCTTCAATATTTGAATCGTAGTAAAGAAAACAGAAGCGCTAATGTTTTTTCTTCCCTTATAGGCTTTGACTTGTTCCATTTTATCATCAGCCCCTATAGAAGTGATTCCTTCATAGCCTGACATATAATCATGGACGGCCAATTCAAAAATGCGGATACCCACGGTATCGCCACGTAAAATGCGTCTCCCCAGTCGAGCTATCATACTGAAGAAGACAGTTCCACGTCCGCATCCATCAGCAAATTCATTAAGAATCAACATATTTCGATCACTATAATAGTTGACGACCGGACTCATCTTCTTATCAAAGGCTTCATGCCAAACGCCAATACCATTCATCGTAATGATATCCTGATGATTCCGAATGCCATATTCCATATCATCTCCCTTTATAAAGTTAGGTAAAGGATAGCCAATTTTCTTAACTACCGTCACAGGGATACAGCAGAACCACCAAGCTGCATATTTATTTTTCATCATAGGTAATTGGTCATTGCGAATTAAGTCTTCAGCGGTAGTTAAATCAAAGCCTTGTCCCAATGAATGAAGTCTGACTTTTCCCCAATAAGCCGTGTTTTCATATTGAATAGTCGGCTCATCCATACTCATCATGGAGCCGGCAATCATTTGCTGTGCATATTGACTCTTTATATGTCTGCATAAGGCATATACCCGTTCCAGTGATGATGTTTCAATAAGGATATCATCATCCATCATCAGAACATAATTATTTGTGCCCTGATTCACTTGTTCCATTAAGCCACGGGTAAAGCCGCCGGAACCACCGTAATTTCGATTATGGATGACTTGTAATTGTTCATTTCGTGTTTCTGGTAATGTCCGGCCATTATCAATAACCATGACGTGAAAGTGTGGATTCTCTTTCATCAATTCCTGCAAGGTCTTGAGATTCCGCTTCACATAGTCTTCCCGTTTAAAAGTACAAATGATGATACCAATATTTGTATCGTGAGCGTCTTCAAATTGGCCATAATAAGCGCCTAAAAAAAACTGAACGCCATCTTCTAAGGCAGTAATCGCAAAAGTGATAAAATTAGCTTGGCAGGATTGTAAAGAGATGTCTTTCTGATAATCGTCATGACCAGTTTCACTATATAATTCTCGTTTTTGTTGCTGTGAAACTTCATACACCGTTATTTTATAGTTTCCTCGGATATGCAACTGTATACGAACATCACTGATAGATGTATAGGTTTGCCATTTCTGAGCAGAAAACAAATTAAAATAAGTATCGAAATGTAAAGTCTGATTCTGCTTTAGGCAGACAGAATCATCTTTTATATCCAGCAAGTCTCCCTTTATATAAAGGCTTTGCCGTGCTGCATCCATAGGTAATTTTATAGAGTATAATTTTTCAAACATAGTCTTCGATTGCCATTGGATTCAATCCAACGATACAGGCCCTTTCTTTATCAAATAGGATTCCGTAACTAGGTGCTATTTAGCACATATATCTTATCAATTTTATCACATTTATCCGCATTTGTCAGCTACTGCCTACGTTCATCCAAATAGTAAAACAACTTTTTCAACAGAATATTTTCTTATTTTAATTTATTTTCAGCAATCTCTTTTATTTCTGGTAATACTTTTCTAATTTTGTCATATTCACTGGGACACTTCTTCTTAAAAACAGCATATCCGACTCTCGAATCATAACTATCTTCTGATAATATTTCATCTATTTTTTCCCACTGCTTGAGCCAAAACAATATCACTTGCTTATCTATTTCAGATAATTCAATAAACAGAAGATCATCCTTATAATTTACATCCAAAATAAAAATCCCAGAAGTTAAAATTAATGAATGAATATTTTTCTGCCCTTTGTTAATTTCCTCAGAAAGATCCATATTGCGTTCAAATAAATCAATAAGATATAACAATTGGACCTGTAATCGCTTCTTTTTATCATATGTCTTTTTCTTATTGGTATAAATTACTGAGCCAAGAGCACCACTTAAGCCAATAATTCCCCCAATTATAGTAGATAAAATTTCCATTCAATCAACCCCATGCAAAATTTCCTTGGCAAATAATAACAATTAAATCTAACATCAAATTTCAATTTGATTGTTTCCAAAAAATTTCCGCTTTAAAAACAGTCCGCCCTTTTTAACCCAGTCTTGCTTTTCCATGAAAGATACATTTTGTTCCATATAATCTATGTCATTATGTTCGAGCCAGACATCGAGTAACCGTTCGGCTACAAACCCATAGACACGGGAATTATAGGTATCCCAGTCGGTGATGTCAACTCGCTTCTCAAGCTCAAAAAGAACGGAAAAGAGCCATTTCATATAGTCTTGAAAATAATCACGGCGCATGACGAACATGTTGAACATATGGGCCCAGGTCCGATTCATGACTTTTTCAAAAGCAGGCAGGTACTCCGGACACTGCTCCTTGATGATCTGTTCCGTCATATCCAGCCCTTCGCGGTGATGGGCATGATTATAATGGGAACGATTCGTTTCAATGTAGTATTTCCGCTTATCCGGAACGACGACCGGATGCTTAGACAAGAGCTGCTGCCATTCTTTTTCTGTCAATATCTGGTCTTTCTTGGCTTCAATGTTATGGACCTCTTTACGCGTAAAATAGCGGCGGTAATGGACAAGTCCCAAATAATCGGCATCCAAGTTCTTCCAGGCCCAATAAAGGCCCGTCAGTTCACAAAAATGAGGGTTTTTACTGCTGATGTTATCACCTGTGTTGTCCGGCGTATAGCCAATCGAAGCTTTGCCTTCAGTCCCGACATGAACAGGCAGATAAACCGGATCCGTCGGCATCCAGTACTTTTTGTGAGCTGCAACGATGATTTTGATAAACAAAATGGTCAATCCTTTCTATATGGATTCATAAAATCATATCCATGGGTCTGATATGGATGTAGCCACTCGTTCTGTGGCGGGTCGCCCACGTGGCGACCCCTACGCCCCCAGCCGAGGACATTTTTTACGAGCCGAGGGGTACTCGAGACGATGTGGTCAGTTTGAGTCTGTCACCGCGCAGCGGCATCCGTAGGGGCCGTCCCACAGGGCCGCTACGCGCTAAGGGTTCCCCGAAGCGTCGTTGTCAGTTTGAGTCTGTTGCCGCGCAGCGGCATCTGAGTCCGAGGCGGCCTGCGGCCTGCGAAATCAAGAGCAACCTCTCCGGCCCTTCGGGCCACCTCTAGCTCGGCTCTCCGTTTTGGCAACCGCCATGCGCTTCCCTGTGGTCAGCACCTGACGGGCCAAAAAGGGCCTATGAGGAGAGGCTTAAGGCTCTCTTTGTAGGGGAGGCTTATCGTTAATATGCTCCTTTGTGTTTCAGGACGACGGCGATGGTGCGCCAGATTAGGACGATGTCGAACCAGACGTTCCAGTTGCGGACGTACCAGGTGTCCATCTGGACGCGTTCTTCGTAGGTCGTATCGCTGCGGCCGCTGGTCTGCCACATGCCAGTGATGCCAGGGCGGACCATGTAGAAATCCTTGATATACGGGCCGTATTTCGGGACTTCATCCTGGATGATGGGCCGTGGCCCGACGAGGCTCATTTCGCCTTTGAGAACGTTGAACAGCTGCGGTAATTCATCCAAACTGGTCTTGCGCAGGAAGGCCCCGCTCTTGGTGATGCGCGGGTCGTTTTTCAGTTTGAATTCGGTTTCCCATTCTTTTCGGGCCTGCGGGTCCCGTGCCAAGAGTTCTTTCAGTTTGACGTCGGCATCGACACACATGCTGCGGAATTTATAGCAGTTGAATTCTTTACCGTTCCGGCCGACACGACGGTGTTTGAAGATAACTGGCCCGGGTGAATCTATATAAATCCATAAAGCGATAACAGCTAAAAATGGCCACCCTAAGATAAGGCCTGCACTAGTACATACAAGATCAAAAATACGTTTAATAGCCCGATTGTACCAGAGAGCCAGGTTGTTTCGGAAGCTGAAGGAAACGATATGGCCGTCGATGAGGCTTTCCGTATCGAGCGTCGCCAACGGCAGGCTGCCCATATCAGGGATAAAGGCGACTTTTTTAACCAAAGGCTGGACGCGATAGACGATGTCCTGGACAGCGTCGTTGCTGAGGCCCGGTGCGATGACCATGACGTGCTGGACACCGGTTTGGCGGATGACATCTTCGGCATCTTCAAAACGGCCTAAATGCGGCATCATGGCCGCTACCTTCGCTTCTGGCGTATAGTCTTCCAGATAACCGATGAAATCATAACTGACGCCCGTATCGTGCTTAAAATAATCCAAGACGATGGCCGCCGTCTTACCGGCTCCCATGATGAGGACCGGCAGCTGGAGCAGTTTGAAATGCCCCAGGATATGTTTGACGAGGTATCGTTCGGCTACCAGGAAAAGGAAAGAGGTCAGCCACAATAAGGCCACAAAGAGCCGCGACGTCGAAGCTGCCGTCTGGGCGATGTAGATGAAAAAAATCAGTAAGGCTACGGCATAAAAGACAGATTTAAAAAGGCCGGAAATGACCTGCCAGAACTGCATACGCCGCGTATAAAGATGATGTAGTTGTAAAAAAAGGATGTATACGACTGGCACGATGACATGGATACTGAGCCAGGAAAGATGGAAATGCGTTTCGGGAACGAGAAAATCCCGCAGTCCATAAGATGTATACTCGGCCAGCCAGATAGCGATATAATCAGCAATAACTAAAACAATCGGCAGGAGCTCATTACTGTATTTATTTTTAATAGAAATAGACCCTTTCGTCGATAGCGTCTCCAAAACAGCTCCTCCTCTGATTCTCCCCTGATAATAGGGTCATAGTAAAAGGGCTTGTCGAACGATGACAAGCCCTTTTTACGTCGTTAGCTAAAAGAAATAGGGATCTTGCCCAAAGGCAGAAAATGGCATATAGGCCACTCTTCCCATGCAGACATCTATGATTTTAATTATAACGAAAATTAAAATATCTGTCCACTTATCCAACGTTCCAGGTGGAAATGTTGATTCATAAAATCATCGCCCTTAGTCTGTTACGAATGTAGCCACTATTCTGAGCGGGACGCCCAGCCACAGCTGTCCGTTCCAGCAACCGTTCTGCGCTTCTCGTTGGTCAGCACCTGACGGGCTGGAAAGGCTTGGCCGTCCCCTACGAAGCCCCCGAGTGGGGACATTTTTTACGAGCCGAGGGGTACTTGAGGCGATGTGGTCAGTTTGAGTTTGTAACCGCGCAGCGGCATCTGAGTCCGAAGCGGCCTGTGACCTGCGAAAGCAAGAGCAACCTCTCCGACCCGTTGGGCCACCTCTAGCCGGCTCTCCGTTTTGGCAACCGCCCTGTGCTTCCCTACGGTCAGCACCTGACGGGCCAAAAAGGGCCTATGAGGGGAGGCTTAGGCTCCCTTTGTAGGGGAGCTGGCAGCTCTGCTGACTGAGAGGTTGCTTTTTACGCGCTGAGGGTTTCCCGAAGCGTCGTTGTCACTTTGAGTTTGTCGCCGCGCAGCGGCATCTGAGTCCGAGGCGGCCTGCAAAACTACAAGCAACCTCTCCGGCCGTTGGACTACTTTGCCTATCAGGAACTACTTATTTCTTCTTTTTACGATGGACGATGAGGGCTTCGTCGGCCCAGTCGAAGAAGTACGGTTCGGTTGCGTAAATGGCATAGTTCGTCAGATAGGCAGTGATGAGTTCTTCATCGGAAAATGGGGCGTATGGCGGGTTGTCCAGGTAGGGCTGGAAGATGCTCTGGTCACCCCTTTTAATGGAACGGATGAGCTTTTTCGTAATAGGGTATTCCTGCTTCAAGGTTTCCAAGTATGATTTCGCCTCGGGCCAATCGCCGAGTTTGAAGTACAACAAGGCTAAGGCCAAGAGATAAAAGGAACTCTTTTGTTCGTATTTTCCCCGTTTATACAGTTTCAAAGCCTTCATTTCATTGCACATTTTAGCATACAGCGGCATCAGCAGAAAACGGATTCCCAAGTTGTCGTTTTGATTGAGGCGAAGCATTTCTTCCCCTATCTGGATGGCTTTGTTGTGGATACCACATTCAATCAAGTTCGACAAGTATTCTTGAAGCAGCATCATATAAGGCCGTGTTTCAAAGTCCAGCCAAAAATCACCTTTGCTACGCTGGTAAATTTCCTGATCTTTTAACCTTTTTTCTTCGGCTGCAATCATGCCCGGAAGGATTTCAAGCATATCCAGGGGGCCTTTCGAATCCAATTCAGCCAGGGCCAGTTTGACTTCCACATTATCCGGCTCCAGTTCGGCTGCTTTGGCCAAATATTCTCGTTTGTCTTTTTTTCGGCTCGCCTGCTCAGCTAAATCCAAATAATCATAGACATCGGCTGATACTGTATCGTCCTGCCCATTCTCCTGCAAAAAGTCCTGCAAGTGTTGGACAGCCTCATTATGCTGCATCATGAATTCTTCAATAATCTGCTGCATCTCTTCTTCGCTCTTAACACCGTTCGGAGCCTTCTTAGCAATAAATGCATGTAATTCTTTCATTACTTTATCCATAGTACGCATAAAATCATCTCCATTCAGTCTGTTTAGGTATTCCCACTCGTTCTGTGGCGGGTCGCCCACGCGGCGACCCCTACGATGGCAATCCGCGGGACCGCGCCCCTTTATAGGATTAGCGCTTTAGTTTTTTCTTGAGGTACCAAATTACAATTCCAGAATACTCCTTATATTTTCCTTCTTTGTCCTTGTTTTCATAGATATTAAGCAATTTTTCTAAAGAGCTTTTAGGCCAATCACCTGGTTTATTTCTTCGCATCGCATTAAGTTTATCTTTGCAGGCCTCAAGAGCATTATATCTATTTCGGCATAAACTAAAGTCGCTGCCTTCATAGTTCAGATTCAAGGTATCATCCAAATCCTCATTAATTTGTTTATTTTCAGAATAAATTTTTCCTGTATGGCTTTCATATTTGATTTGTTGAACTAAATTTTTATCTAACGGATTGATTGTCAACATTTTATCTTTGCGATGAGAATCACAAGTAGTACACGAATAAGGTTGACCCGCATTGCCCATACAAACGCCTAACATATTCCTAAAATCTAATTTTTGAAATTCTAAACATTGACTTTCGGGAAACCAATGTTCAATTTTCATGGGAGGAACTCCGCCATCAACAGAACTCTCATCATAAATACGACGCATACAATACGCACAAAGATATCCTTGGTCTTCCAATAATCGCCTTCTGATATCAGCTTTGTTGCATCCATCATAGTATGCATTTTTTTGCTTTTTATATTCCGCTAAAGACTTAGGTTCCGCATGTTTTTCAATATAGCGCATTTCACGCCTCCATCAAAGCGATTTCCAGGTCCAAACGTTCTCTCGCTTTAACAGCCAGCGGACTGTCTCTGCCTATGTCCTGTTCCAATTGTGACAAAATAACTTTTGCTTGAGAAAAATCTTCTTTATCAATACACTGGTAAAAAGATTTGAGCAAATCTTCAACAGAATCAGGTAAATCTGTCGCATTTTGGATTTTCTTCAAAATATAATCTATTTCTAACCCATAGCCGCTCATGGACGTTTTAGGCTGATCCATCTGTTCTATATCAATGCACCATACATTTTTAGCCGATGCAATGATAATAGGCGAATGAGTAGTAGCAATGAATTGCACGTTAGGAAAAACATGGCGTAATACATCAATTACTTGCCACTGCCACCGTGGATGTAAATGTACATCCAATTCGTCAATTAAGACCAGGCCGGGTGCCTGGGAAATATTTTCAGCTAAAAAAGGATTTAGTGTTGCCATGCGATAAGCAATATCAAAAATCATCCAAATCAAGGATTGATATCCTGCACTCAGCACAGAAATCGGAACGACTACCCCCTCTTTCTGATACATAAGTTCTTCAGATCTTTTATCATAAAAAATTCGGATAGGTTCATTTTCCAATTGTGTCATTGCCTTGGCAACGGCCTGCTTCACAGCCTCATATTCTCTTACATGAGTACCATTTTGCCAAGCAATTTGTTCCATCCTCGAACACCATTCTAACATCAATTTCACGCTAGCCTCATCGCTCATGCAGTCGATATATCCGGCGACACGGCTGCTCTTTTTGCGTGAAAAAGTGCGTTCTGCTTTTCTTCGTTTTTGGGACCATACGCGGCCAGCACTTTGATAACAAATAACGGGTAAAACAGCTTCTGGATTCGTCGTCAATGCTTCTGCCAGATGATAAATATCACGGGGCGTTGTTTTTGTCTGCGCTCTATAATTAGATTTAGAACGTTCCCATTGATAGGTTTGACCGTTTATATCCGCAGTTATTTCGACTTTCGGCCAATAATTAACGGGTTCACAAGCCCCATCACCCTGCAGGATATATACAGTTCGTGCTTCATCGGACAAAAAATTCCGAGGATGTATGCCTTCCCCATGAGCTCCAGAAACAAACCCGCTGATACCAATAGCTACAGCTTCTAACAAAGATGTTTTCCCTTTACCATTTTCCCCAATAATTAAATTAAAGCCCTTATGAAAAGAAAGCTGGCAATGGTCGATTCCTTTAAAATTATAAACAGATAAATCTTTGATATACACGTTTTTTCACCTCTTTGATAGATTTTCAAGGGGCTCTCCTTGTAGGGAAGCTTTCAGCATAGCTCTCTTTTTGACGGCCATCCTGCCCCATCCTGTAAAGGAGCTCAACACAGATCCTGTGGCGGGTCACCCACGTGGCGACCCCTACGAAGCCCCAGCCGGGGGCATTTCTACTGTCGCTGCGCAACAACATCGGACTTGTATGCGGCTTTGCCGCGACAGACTCAGGATTGTATTACAACCGAGTATACCATCGTCATAAATTCCGGCTATACATAGAATTCACGACGGGACGCCCAGCCACAGCTGTCCGTTCCAGCAACCGTCCTGCGCTTCTCGTTGGTCAGCACCTGACGGGCTGGAAAGGCTTGGCCGTTCCCTACGAAGGCCCCGGCAAGGGGCATTTTTTTTACGATACAAGCTGAGGATTACGCGAGTCGTCGTTGTTGGTTTGCGTTTGTCGCGGCGGGACGCCGCATCCGTAGGGGCCGTCCCAGAGGGCGGCCCGCTACGCGCTGAGGGTTCCCCGAAGCGTCGTTGTCAGTTTGAGTCTGTTGCCGCGCAGCGGCATCTGAGTCCGAGGCGGCCTGCGGACTGCGAACGGCGACCGGCGGCCTGCGAAAGTACAGGCAACCTCTCCGGCCCGTTGGGCCACCTCCCCTAATATGGGAGGCTTAAGGCTCCCTTTATAGGGGAGCTGGCAGCTCTGCTGACTGAGAGGTGGCTTATTTAGCGTTCGAGCCATTCTTTGAATTCGGCTTCGCTGATGATGGGGGTCCCCAGTTTCTTGGCTTTTTCGTATTTGCTGCCCGGGTCGGCTCCGACGACGACGAGGGTCGTCTTTTGGGTGACCGATGACGTGCATTTGCCGCCTCGTGCTTCGACGGCCTGTTCGGCTTCTTTGCGGCTGAACATCTGCAATTTGCCGGTGAGGACGACGATTTCACCGTCAAATGTCGTATTGATGAGTGTTTTCTTTTCTGCCGTCATATCGACGCCGTGAGTGCGCAGTTTTTCGATGAGGGCCTGGTTCTTGGCGTCGCTGAAGTAGGCTACGATGCTGTCGGCAATGCGCGGTCCGATGTCGTCGATAGCCGTCAGGTCTTCGGCATTGGCCTTCATGAGGGCGTCGACGGAGCCGAAGGATTCGGCCAGGACGCGGCCGGCTTTGGCGCCGACGAAGCGGATGCCCAGGGCAAAGAGGACCCGGGCCAGGCCGACGGATTTGCTCGTTTCGATGGCTTTGAGCAGGTTGTCTGCCGATTTGTCGCCAAAGCCTTCGAGGTCGACCAGTTCCTCTTTAGTCAGGCCGTAGATGTCGGCTACGTCGTGGATCAGATGCTGGGCCAGGAGCTGCTGGACGATGGCGTCGCCCAGGCCGTCGATGTTCATGGCATCGCGGGAGACGAAATGGGCGATTTTTTCGCCGATAACAGCCGGGCAGTCCGGATTGGTACAGCGCCAGGCCGCTTCCCCATCGCGGCGGACGACAGGGCTGCCGCAGGCAGGACAAGTCGTCGGCATGGCAAAGACTTTTTCCGAGCCGTCGCGCAGTTCCGGCAGGGAGCGGACAACTTCGGGGATGATTTCGCCGGCCTTCTGGATGACGACGGTATCGCCGATGCGGATGTCTTTTTCTTTGATGTAATCTTCATTGTGCAACGTCGCCCGTTTGACTGTCGTCCCGGCCAGGTGGACCGGTTCGAGGTCGGCTGCCGGCGTCAGGACGCCCGTCCGGCCAAGGCTGACGGAAATGTCCAGGACTTTCGTCCGCGCCTGTTCGGGCGGGAATTTATAGGCAATGGCCCAGCGGGGAATCTTGACGGTATTGCCCAAGCGGGCCTGCTGGGCAAAGGAGTTGACTTTGACGACCATGCCGTCCGTTGCATAAGGCAGGCTGTCGCGGCGGTCGTCCCAACTGTGGATGAAGGCGATGACGTCTTCGATGTTCGTGAACTTGCGGTATTCCGGATTGACCTGGAAATGGAACTGGGCCAAGTCCTGGAGCAGTTCTTCCTGGCTCTCGATGGTGATGCCGCTGTTTCCGCCCAAGGCGTAGGCAAAGAAAGCCAGTTTGCGCTGGGCCGTAATGCGCGGGTCGAGCTGGCGCAGTGAGCCGGCTGCGGCGTTACGGGGATTGGCAAAGGGTTCCAGTTCGTCATCGCGGCGCTGCTGGTTCAAGGCTTCAAACGACGTGATGGGCATGTAGACTTCGCCGCGGATCTCGATGTGCGGCAAATCGCTGGCGATGTGCAGGGGAATGGTGCGGATGGTCCGGACGTTGTTGGTAATGTCTTCACCGACGACGCCGTCGCCGCGGGTGACGCCGCGGATGAACTGGCCCTGTTCATAAATGAGATTGACTGCCAGGCCGTCGATTTTCAGTTCGACGACGTATTCCAAATCTTCGCCGCCCAGGTCATCGCGGACGCGCTGGTCGAATTCCCGCAATTCATCGTCGCTGAAGACGTCACCCAGGCTGAGCATGGGCCGGTCATGGGTGTATTTTTCAAAGCCGCCGGAAATCTTGGAACCTACGCGCTGCGTCGGCGAATCAGGCGTGACCCAGTCGGGGTGGGCTTTTTCGATGTTTTCCAGTTCCCGGTACATCATATCATATTCATAATCGGTCACCGTCGGCTTGTCGAGGGTATAATATTGATAACTCAATTCATCTATTTTTTTCCGCAGCTCCAAAAGCCGCGCTTTTTCAGTATCCATGGGTTTCTCCTTCATTCATGAAAATCGTTTCCATTCGTCCTGCAAAGAATCTCATCGCAAGTTCTGTGGCGGGTCGCCCACGTGGCGACCCCTACGAAGGCCCGGCCGGGGCATTTTTACGAGCCGAGAGCTCTCCGAAGCGGCCTGCAAAAGTACAGGCAACCTCTCCGGCCCGTTGGGCCACCTCCAGCTCAACTCTCCGTTTTGGCAACCGTCTTGTTCTTCCCTGCGGTCAGCACCTGACGGGCCAAAAAGGGCCTAATATGGGAGGCTTAGGCTCCCTTTGTAGGGGAGCTGGCAGCTCTGCTGACTGAGAGGTTGCTTTTTACGCGCTAAGGGTTTCCCGATGCGTCGTTGTTACTTTGAGTCTGTCACCGCGCAGCGGCATCTGATTCCGAAGCGGTCTGCGAACGGCGAAAGTACAGGCAACCTCTCCGGCCCGTTGGGCCACCTCCAGCTCAGCTCTCCGTTTTGGCAACCGTCTTGTTCTTCCCTGCGGTCAGCACCTGACGGGCCAAAAAGGGCCTAATATGGGAGGCTTAGGCTCCCTTTGTAGGGGAGCTGGCAGCTCTGCTGACTGAGAGGTTGCTTTTTACGTGCTAAGGGTTTCCCGAAGCGTCGTTGTCACTTTGAGTCTGTCGCCGCGCAGCGGCATCTGATTCCGAAGCGGCCTGCGGCCTGCGGACTGCGAACGGCGGCCTACGAAAATGCAGGCAACCTCTCCGGCCCTTCGGGCCACCTCCAGCTCAGCTCTCCGTTTTGGCAACCGTCCTGCGCTTTCCTGTGGTCAGCACCTGACGGGCCAAAAAGGGCCTAATATGGGAGGCTTAGGCGCCCCTACTGTATTTTCTCTAAGGGGGCGTATTTCACGACGACTTGGCGGACGCCTTTGGTCGGGAATTGGATTTTCATCTGCATGTTCGGGCCTTCGCCGATGACGTCGAGGACGGTGCCGATGCCCCAGATTTTATGGCGGACTTTATCGCCTTTGGCGAAGGTATCGGTAACGGCGTGTTTCTTGGGCAGGCTCGACGCGACGGACTTGGTCAGGATGGAGACGCGCTGTTTCCCCGGGACCGCCGTCGTCCGGCTCTGGGGCATGGCGCTCTTGCGATGGTAGTCTTCCATGAACTGCGGTGGGATTTCGGCCAGGAAGCGGCTGGGCATATAGGCCGAAATGCGGCCGTACATGGTCCGCGTGACGGCGTTGGTCACGTAGAGCTGCCGTTCGGCCCGGGTAATGCCGACATAGGCCAGACGCCGTTCTTCTTCGACCTGCGCCGGGTCCATCAGGGTCCGGCTGTGCGGGAACAGGCCTTCGTCGAGGCCGGTCAGGAAGACGACCGGGAATTCCAGGCCCTTGGCGGCATGGAGGGTCATGAGGGTGACTTTCGAGTCGCTGCTTTCAAAATCATCAACATCGCTGACGAGGGCGACGTTTTCCAGGAAGTCCTGGAGGTTGCCTTCGGGATTGCTGTCCATGTAGTCTTTGGCGACGGACAGGAATTCGCCGACGTTTTCCTTGCGGCTTTCGCCCTGCGGGTCGTGTTCCGCTTCTTTATCGAGCATGTCGCCGTAGCCGGTCTGTTTGATGACCGTTTCGATGAGGCTCAGGACGTCTTTGCCCTCGATGTCGTTGAGGAGGTCGAAAATCATGGCAGCGAAGTTTTCCAGCGATGCCTTGGCCCGTTTGGTGACGGGGATCTCATCGGTCGATGACAGGGCTTCAAACAAGGAAATCCCCTGTGCTTCGGCATAGGCTGCGACGTGTTCCATCGTCGTCGCCCCGATGTTGCGCTTGGGCACGTTGATGATGCGCGTCAGGCTCAGGCTGTCTTCCGGATTATAGAGCAGGCGCAGGTAGGCCAGGACGTCTTTGATTTCCTTGCGGTCATAGAACTTGGTGCCGCCGACCATGGTATAGGGAATGGCATAGCGCATGAGCTTTTCTTCGAGGACACGGGACTGGGCGTTGGTCCGGAAGAGGATGGCCATGTCGCCATACGGTTCGTGGCTGATTTCATGGCGGTTGTAGATGACGCCGGCGATATAATCGGCTTCGTCGTGTTCCGTCTGGGCCTGGTAATGGATAATCTTGTTCCCCGTCGGGTTCTCTGTCCACAAGGTCTTCTTGGGTCGGCTTTCGTTATTGTCGATGACGGCATTGGCCGCATGGAGGATAGTCTTCGTCGAGCGGTAGTTCTGTTCCAGTTTGATTGACGCCGCATCGGGATAGTCCCGCGTGAAGTCGATGATGTTGCGGATATCGGCACCGCGCCAGGCGTAAATACTCTGGTCGGCATCGCCGACGACGCAGATATTGCGCCAGCGGGCGGCCAGTATCTTGGTCAGGGCATACTGGGCATGGTTCGTATCCTGATATTCGTCGACCAGGATATATTGGAACCGGGACTGGTATTTTCCCCGGACTTCCTCGTTTTCCTGCAAGAGGCGTACGGCCAGGAACAGGAGGTCGTCGAAATCGACGGCATTGTTTTCCCGCAATTTTTCCTGATACAGAGCGTAGACGTCGGCGACTTTCTGTTCATAGAAATCGGAGGCTTTCGCCGCAAAGGCCTTGGCATCCATGAGGACGTTCTTAGCCGACGAAATGGTCCCCAACACGGAGCGCGGCGTGAACTGCTTGTCGTCGAGGTTAAGCTTTTTCAGGCAGTCCTTGACCAGGACCAGCTGGTCCGACGAATCGTAGATGGTGAAATTGCGCGTATAGCCATGGAAGCCGTCGACTTCAAAGCGCAGCAGCTTGGCGCAGAACGAGTGGAACGTACTCAGCCAGATGCTGTCGGCCTGGGCACCGACAAGGTTGGTCACGCGTTCCTTCATTTCCTTGGCGGCCTTGTTGGTAAAGGTAATGGCCAGGATGCGGTACGGCGCGACGCCTAATTCCAGGAGATGGGCAATGCGGCAGGTCAGGACCTTGGTCTTGCCCGATCCGGCACCGGCCGTGATCAGCAGCGGCCCTTCGGTATGCTTGACGGCCTCGCACTGGCGGTCGTTAAGGGTATCAAAAATAGGATTCATGCATTCTTCCCCTTTATAGATAAAAAGGCCCACACCGTGTCGATGGGGCCTCTGAAAATCATCACTTATTTCATTGCCGAAAGGATAGGCGGAATGACCTGTTTCTTACGGCTCATGACCTTGGGCAGGTAGACTTCCTTATCGAGGACGTCCTTGCCGAAGGCACTGCTGACAACGTCGTCCATATTGCCGGCGAAGATGAGGTTCGTCGATTCGTCGATGATGCTGGTGATCATCAGGAAGGAAGCGGCGTAATCGTGTTCAGCGCGCAATTTTTCCAAGGCGTTGAGCAGGACCTGTTTCTGGTCGAGGAGGTCCGTCGTATCCATGACCTGGACCTGGGCAACGGTGAAGGTCGTATTGCCGCTGGAGAATTCTTTCATGTCGTTGTGGACGATCTGGTCCGGCGTCAAATCGGAGACATTGGCACCGGCTTTGAGCATTTCCATGCCGTATTTTTCGACGTCTACACCGGCGATGTTGGCCAATTTTTCGGCAGCTTCGCGGTCAGCCGGCGTGCAGGTCGGCGAACGGAAGAGGACCGTATCGGAAATGACGGCCGACAAGAGCAGGCCGGCAATGTCTTTGGGGATGTCGACCTTAGCCTGTTCATACAAGCCCGTTACGATGGTTGCCGTGCAGCCGACGGGTTTGAAGAGGATGGAAATAGGGCCGGCTGTTTCCAAAGTGCCGCCGATGCGGTGATGGTCGATGACGCCGACGATAGATGCTTCGTCGATGCCGTCGATGATCTGTTTCTTTTCGTTGTGGTCGACGAGGATGACCTGCTGTTTTTCGACAGCAGCGACACAGTCCGCACAGATCATGCCGACGTATTTGCCGTTTTCGACGACAGCGTATTTACCATCAGCCGGGATATCATGGCCGTTATCGGTCGGTTTGAAGAACAATTCCGGATCGTGAGCCAAGGCTTTGACCGTGCTCAATTCTTCACCCATGACGGTCTTGACGAATTCATCGGCGAGCTGGCCTTTTTCGATGACGCCGACGAACTGGCCGTTATCGGCAACGGGAGCGACATCGCTTTCGTGGGATGCGAACCATTTGGCAGCATCTTTCAGGCTGGCACTGACCGGAAGGGCTTCGACTTCCGTGTGGACAACTTCGCTGACTTTGACGTAGAAGTCCTTGACCAGCGGCTGCGGAGCGACGTGGAAATAATTCAGGGCAAAGGCCGTTTCCTTATTCGGTTCGCCAGCGCGGATCGGCGTAGCGTCGATTCCCTGTAACTGTTTTAATTTTGCATAGGCAATGGAAGAACAAATGGAGTCCGTGTCCGGGTTCTTATGACCGGTAACAAAAATCTGTTTTGCCACGATAATCACCTCATTGAAAAGTATATGTATGTTTTTATATCCCTAACATTATATCATAGACAAAGGATGAAGGCTAGTGCAGGGCGTCGGCTCCCTTGAGAAGGGGAGCTGGCCACAGGCCTGAGGGGTTCTTCACAAGTTCATAAGCGTCCCCCTAATGGCTAGCTGCTGACGGCTAGCTGCTGACGGCTAATCCCTATTCGTCAAGCCCAGGCGCTGAAGCATGGCCATGTCTTCGGCAATGGTCGAGCCCGACGTGGTCAGCATGTTGCCCGTAATCGAGGCCGACGCGCCGTGGAGCAGGGCCGTGGCGCCGTTTTCCGGCAGGAGTTTGCGGCCGGCAGCCAGGCGGATGTTGGCTTCAGGATTGATGAAGCGGAAGAAGGCGATGGTCCGCAGGACATCGCGGCCGTCGAGCTGAGGCCGATGTTCCAGGGGCGTGCCGGGAATGGGCATGAGGGCGTTGACGGGAATGGACTGGATGCCCAGTTCGGCCAGGCTGATGGCCATGTCCAGGCGGTCTTCCCAGGTTTCCCCCATGCCGATGATGCCGCCGGAACAGACGCAGAGCCCTTCTTTCTGAGCGGCCTTGACGGTGCGGATGCGGTCGTCATAAGTGTGGGTCGTGCAGATGTATGGGAAGAAACGCCGCGACGTCTCGATATTATGGTGATAACTGGTCACGCCCGTTTCGTGGAGGCGGTGCAGCTGTTCCGGCGTCAGCAGGCCGTGCGACGCACAGAGGTCGATGTGCAGCGTCTGCTTCATCGTGCGGTACGTATCCAGGGCTTTTTCAAAATCCGCCCCTGTCAGAGCCCGGCCCGACGTGACGATGGCAAAGCGGTTGGCGCCGGCATCCTGATTGGCCTTGGCGTTGGCCAGGATTTCTTCTTTAGCCAGGAAACCGTATTCTTCGCAGCCCGTATGGTGGCAGGCCGACTGGGCACAGTATTTGCAGTCTTCCCCACAGCGGCCGCTGCGGCCGTTGATGATGGTGCAGAAATCAATATGATTGCCACAAAAATGGCGCTGTAAAACGCCGGCTCCCTGCTGCAATTCTTCCAAAGGTGCTTCCAGGAAAATCGATAAATCATCACCGCGTCGGATGCGGTATCCTTGTATAATGCTATCGGTCAATGCTGCTATCGTATTCATTGTCAACCCACTCCCTATTTTTATTGTGAACTATGGGATTATTATACTCGCTGCGGCGATTGCAGTCAACTTTATTTCGTTTGTATTACGGTTAACAATACGAGTGCACGATATCCTGAATCGCAGGACGGTTCATTTGTTTAAGACCAACCTCTCCGGCCCTTCGGGCCACCTCTAGCTCAGCTCTCCGTTTTAGCAACCGTCTTGCACTTCCCTGCGGTCAGCACCTGACGGGCCAAAAAGGGCCTATGAGGAGAGGCTTTGGCTCCCTTTGTAGGGGAGCTGTCAGCGCAGCTGACTGAGAGGTTGCCTTTGGCCGCCCTTTGGGACGGCCCCTACGATGGATCCATGAAAAAAGAGGCTGCCCGCGAAGCATGCTTCGTGGGACAACCTCTTTTTCAAGTGTTCTTGCCAATGAATTACCGACGTTCGCGGATACGGGCAGCTTTGCCTGTAAGACCACGGAGGTAGTGCAGTTTTGCACGACGGACGACACCGTGGCGAACGACTTCGATTTTAGCGAGGCGCGGGGAATGTACCAAGAAAGTACGTTCAACACCAATACCGTAGGAAACGCGGCGGACAGTGAAAGTTTCGCGGACACCGCCGTTCTGACGGCCAATAACGACACCTTCAAAAATCTGTACACGTTCGCGATTGCCTTCGACAACCTTTACGTGAACTTTGACTGTATCACCAGGGCGGAATGCCGGGATATCGTCACGAAGCTGTTCCTGTTCAAGTACGCTGATAATGTTCATTTCTTTTTTCCTCCTATAAGACATTCGTGCCCCCGTTGTCGCCACCTTTCACGACAATCGTGTTACCGAGCAGAGGACTGCCTAAATTAACAAGGGAATTATACCATAAAGCCGCGTTCCTGTAAAGGGGATTTTTCCATTTTATAGGCATCTTCCGTAAAGGGCTGCTTAAAAGCACAGCAACCTCTCCGGCCCTTCGGGCCACCTCCAGCTCAGCTCTCCGTTTTGGCAACC
>ERZ773248.553-NODE-553-length-45968-cov-10.421319_pt1 | contig 45968 bp, 42 predicted proteins | sample MGYA00580518_ERZ773248 | MGnify/ENA primary metagenome ERZ773248 (study PRJEB29015, sample SAMEA2737762) | human gut metagenome | biome: human gut; feature: human-associated habitat; material: faeces | place: China | collected 2012 ...
ACGAGACAGTAAAAACTGTCTCGTTACCAAGGTCTAACTTTTTGGGGTCACATCATATCCTACGTCACGTAAACTTTTCGGTTTACTTGGTGACGTGACTATCATCACCCTAACTTACATACTCCTGACCTATCTGATTATCCCGCCTAGTGCGCGGGAAATACATCAGGCTTTATACTCGGGTATGCTGCCGATTGCTGTTATTTTTTCAGTCTTACTGTTCAGCATCAACGGTCTTTATACGATTGAACACAAGCGCTTCAGTGAAGTCCTGATCAGCCTGGCTGTCAGTCTCTTCCTGGTCCTCATTCTCGTCATGGCCTTGAGCTTTGTCATTCATGAATTCGCTTATTCCCGGGTCTTGATTGCTTCCAGTACGGCTGTACAGTTTGTCCTACTCGGTTTTTGGAAGCGGGCCGTCCAACGTTGGGAACAGAGCCTTCATCCTGTCCGCCGGGTCATAATTATGGGCAACGAAGACGAATGCCGTCATGTCTATTACCGCATGAGTGCCCAGCCTCAGCTCAAGCTGAAGCTCCAGCACGTCGTCATGGATCCGCAGAAAAATTGGCGCCAGGAATTGGAAGCCTGCGACATCGACACGCTCATCATTTGTTCGGATATCCCCATCACGACCAAGGCGGATATTGTCAATTATTGTACGGATAAGGAAATCCAGCCATACATCATCCCCAGTTCTTATGAAATCTTCTGTAATGGCGCCATGCTGCAGAAAATCGACGATGTACCGGTTTTCCGGCCCAAGAGCCTGCGCCTCAGCGTGGAACAGCGGGCCGTCAAGCGCACTGTCGACATCATCGTGGCCGGTATGGCTGCCATCTGCGCCTTGCCCTTCGCCATTCCCGTTGCTCTGGCTATCAAGCTCGGCGACGGCGGTCCCGTCCTCTACAGCCAGGTCCGCGTCGGCCGCTTTGGCAAGGAATACAAGGTCTATAAATTCCGTTCCATGCGCGTCGATGCAGAAAAATACTCGGGCCCCCAGCTGGCGACGGAAGACGACCCACGCATTACCAAAGTCGGCAAATTCATCCGCGCTACCCGTCTGGACGAATTGCCGCAGATCCTCAACGTCCTCAACGGAGACATGAGCCTCGTCGGGCCTCGACCAGAACGGCCTTTCTTCGTCGAACAATTCAAACAAGAAAACCCCGAATACGCCTATCGCCATAACGTCAAACCGGGCATCACCGGCCTGGCCCAGGTCTTCGCAAAGTACAACACTACGCCGTACGATAAACTCGTTTACGACCTGATGTACATCGAAAACTACAGCATCTGGGAAGACTTCATCATTATGATCCAGACCATCAAAATCCTAGTCACCAAGAGCGCCACCGAAGGCAAAGACGTCAGCGGCAAAGACCTGGACCTAAGCAAATTCCAGCGCTAAAAAGCCCTCAAAGCCTCCCCTAATAGGAGAGGTGCCACGAAGTGGCGGAGAGGTTTCGCGTGGGGACCGTTTGTGGTGGTAGGGTTCTTTCTCAAGACGGTTGCCAAAACGGAGCGCCGTGCTGGAGGGGAACCGCTCGCGGTGGAGAGGTTTTATATTCCGTGAAATTTCGTAGGGGCCGTCCCCAAAGGGCGGCCCGCATGGGAACTTTTCAGAGAATCTGAAAAAAGTTTGATAGATAATCATGAAAGGTAAAAAGCACTGCCATGAAGAAAAAAGATATCTTGTTTTTATGCCAATTTTTTTATCCTGAACATAACTCTTCGGCGACATTACCCTTTGATACGGCTGTTTATTTAGCTGAGCATGGGCTACAGGTAGACGCATTATGCGGTTATCCTAAGGAATACACAGCAGAAAAAAATGTACCATTACGCGAAACGATAAAGAACATTGGCATTAAAAGAATTAAATATGTTGAAGTGTCCAGACGTTCTTTTTGGGGGCGCTTGATTAATTATTTTTCTTTTACTTTTGGTGTTTTGCTCAATGTAACTCAGCTAAGAAAATATAAAATAATTATTGTGTATTCAAATCCACCGATTTTACCTTGTGTGGCTTTGCTGGCAAATTTTCTGTTTAAGACGAAAGTTGTTTTTGTTTCCTATGATGTTTATCCTGAAGTAGCTTATGCATCTAAAAGTCTAAAACCAGGAAGCCTGATTGATTTTATCATGAAGCGGATTAATGGTTTTTTATATGCAAAAGCTTCTATGGTAGTTGCCTTGACTGATGAAATGAAAGGCTTTTTACTAAAGCATCGGCCCCAATTGAGCGAGAATCGTATTTATACCATTGCTAATTGGGCACACGAAACGAAGATTCCCGTAACGTCTAACGCCTATCAGCACTTTGGTTATCCCAATGGACAGTTTATTGTTTCGTATTTTGGTAATATGGGAATTTGCCAGGATATGAATACGTTATTAGGTGCTATCCAATTAACAAAGGACAACCCGGCGATTCAATATTTGATTGTGGGGCATGGTAGCAAAATGGAATTTGTAAAAAAATCTGTCCGAAATATGCCTCATGTGAAGGTCCTGGATTTCCTCGTTGGAAAAGATTTTGAACAAGCTGTTTCGATTAGTTCTGTCAGTATTGTCAGCTTGGAGAAAGGATTAAAGGGAACCTGTGCACCTAGCAAGTATTATAGTTATTTACAAGGGGGAAAAGCTGTTATTGCCATCGTTGAAAAAGACTCATATTTAGCTGACGAAGTTTCAAAAGAAAATGTTGGCATTTATGTAGAAATTGGTGACAGTAAAAAATTAGCTGATGTATTGACTTCCTTGCAGCAGAACCCCAAAAGGGTTGATGCAATGGGACAGAATGCCGAAAAAATATATAACGAAAAATATCGATTAGAAGTAGGGTTATCTCAATATTATAAAATGATTCAACGATTGTTATGACAACGAAAGAAGGTTTAATAGATGTTCAATTTCAATGGGGCAACGCTTATGATTACTGGGGGGACTGGTTCTTTTGGTACGACTGTGTTAAAACATTTCCTCAATTCAGATTTGAAGCAGATTCGTATCTTTTCTCGCGATGAAAAGAAGCAGGACGATATGCGGCATATTCTCCAGCAAAAATATCCAGAATATGCGGAAAAAGTTAAGTTTTATATTGGCGATGTAAGGAACATCCAGTCTATCCGGGATGCTATGCCTGGCGTTGATTATATCTTTCATGCTGCGGCATTAAAACAGGTCCCTTCTTGCGAATTCTTTCCTATGGAAGCGGTGCGGACCAATATTATGGGTACGGATAATGTTCTTCATGCGGCGATTGATGCTGGTGTCAAAAGAGTCGTCTGCCTTTCTACCGATAAGGCGGCTTATCCGATTAATGCTATGGGGATATCGAAAGCGATGATGGAACATGTTATTTATGCCAATGCCAGAGTCGCCGCTGAACGAGGCGGAACTACGATTTGCTGTACTCGTTATGGGAATGTCATGTGTTCCCGAGGTTCTGTCATTCCGCTCTTTATTGAACAAATAAAGAAAGGCCATCCTATTACGATTACCAATCCTGAAATGACAAGATTCTTGATGAATTTGGATGAAGCCGTTGATCTAGTCCAATTTGCTTTCCAGCATGCCAACCCAGGAGATTTATTCATCCAAAAGGCAGACGCCAGTACCATTGGTGACTTAGGAAAAGCGGTGCAGCAGCTTTTCGGGGATACGGGGACTCATATTATTGGGACCCGGCATGGCGAAAAATTGTATGAAACGCTTATGACCCGGGAAGAACGCCTGCGGGCCGAAGATATGGGACATTACTTCCGAGTCGCTGCTGATAACCGGGATTTGAACTATGACCAATTTGTCGTAAAAGGTGAAGTGCATACCATGGCTGATGAAGCCTATACCAGTCATAACACGCATCGCCTGGATGTAGAGGGAACAGTGAAGAAGCTGCTGACCACGGATTATGTACAGGAAGCATTGCAGAACCGGGAACACCAAGAAGGGCTGTAGGAGAGAGGAGAAAGTCATGAAAGAGAAGTTGTTATTGGCAGGAGCCGGCGGTTTGGGACGGGTCGTATCAGAACATGCCCGAAAAATATATGATTGCGCTTTCCTGGATGATGGCAAGACCTGCGGGTCAGTCGTATGTGATATTCCTGTTATCGGTACGATTAAAGCGCTGAAAACACTGTATCCGGAATATGGTAAGCTCGTCGTGACGATTGGCAATAATCCGCTGCGCGAACAGATTTACCAGGAAGCAGCTCGAATCGGCTATACTTTTCCCAATATAATCCTTCCTACGGTATATGTAAGCCCTTATTCCCAAATCGGACAAGGCTGTATTTTTCTAAATAATGCTGTCATCCAAAATGGGACGAAAGTGGGCAATGGGGTCATCTTAAATCCTGGGGTTGAAATCCACCATGACAGTACGGTCAAAGATTATGCATTGATTTATACCAATACCGTTATACGGTCGTTGGCAGTTGTAGGAAAACGGGCGCATATCGGGAGCACACTTACTATCAGTAATGAGGTAAACGTGCCTGACGACGCTGTTGTTGAAAATGGCCATACGATTTTATAAGGTTGCATGAGATGAAGGGATAGATGACTTATGAAGATTCTGGTCACGGGAGCTGCCGGATTTGTGGGTAAAAATCTGGTAGAAAATCTGAAGAATATCAAAGACGGGAAGAACCGGATACATCCTAAAATACATATCGACGAAATCTTTGAATTTGACCGTTCTAACACGTTGAACGAGCTGGATGAGTACTGCGGTCAATGTGATTTCGTTTTTAATCTGGCAGGAGTGAACCGACCGAAAAATAGTGACGAATTTCAAAAAGGGAATTTTGGGTTCGCCTCTGTCCTGCTGAATACGCTGAAAAAGCATCATAATACCTGTCCCGTCATGCTTTCTAGCTCCATCCAGGCAACACTGCAGGGCCGTTTTGGAACCAGTGAATATGGCTTGAGCAAAAAATCTGGTGAAGAGCTTTTCTTTTCTTATGCTCGAGAAACAGGGGCCGTTGTATACGTTTATCGTTTTCCCAATTTGGTTGGCAAATGGATCAGGCCCAATTACAATAGTGCCGTTGGAACTTTTTGCTATAATATTGCCCATGATTTACCGATTCGGGTGGATAATCCGCATACAGAGCTGGAACTGCTGTTTATTGATGACCTATTGGAAGAAATGGCTTCGGCTTTAGAAGGGAATGCCCATCACTGTGATTATCCAGAAAAAGAGACCGTCATAGATGAGAAAGTATATGATGGGATGACGCCTTATTTTACGCCCCAAGGGAAGTATTGCGGAGTTCCTGTCACACACCGGGTGACGCTGGGGCATATCGTTGCCCTGCTTCAATCCTTTCACGACCAACCTGGTACAGGGATTATGCCGGCGATACCTGAAGGTTCTTTGGAAAAGAAACTATTTTCCATGTATCTTTCCTATTTGCCCAAGGAGAAAGTGGCAGTACCCTTGTCGATGCATTGTGATTCCCGCGGCAGCTTTACGGAATTAATCAAGACTCTGGATTGCGGACAAGTTTCTGTGAATATCAGTAAACCCGGAATTACGAAAGGGGAACATTGGCATAATTCTAAATGGGAAATCTTTATCGTCGTTTCCGGCCACGGACTAATTCAGGAACGAAAGATAGGAACTGATGAAGTCATAGAATATGAGGTAGATGGTTCTCGCCTTCAGGCTGTTTATATGTTGCCTGGGTATACTCACAATATTATCAATCTGTCCAAGACAGAGAATTTGGTCACCGTGATGTGGGCTAATGAAATGTTCGACCCAGAACATCCAGATACATTTTCAGAGAAAGTTGAAAAATAGGGGGCAAAAGAGACTATGTTTGAAAATATCCACTGGCAGGAAAATGGAAAACTGAAATTGCTGATTATCGTTGGCACACGGCCGGAGATTATTCGACTGTCCGCTGTAATCAAGAAATGCCGGACTTATTTTGATACCTTGCTGGCTCATACAGGTCAAAACTATGATTATAATCTGAATGGCGTATTCTTTCACGATTTAGGATTGGCTGATCCGGAAGTTTATCTGGATGCAGTGGGAGATAATCTGGGAGCTACTATGGGAAATATCATTGCCAGATCGTATGAGCTGATGGCAGCTATCAACCCTGATGCTGTCCTGGTTTTAGGGGATACGAACAGCTGTCTGGCCGTCATTGGTGCGAAACGGCTGCATATCCCTATCTTCCATATGGAAGCCGGTAACCGTTGCAAAGATGAATGTCTGCCGGAAGAAACGAACCGCCGAATTGTAGATATCATCTCTGATGTCAATATGGCTTATTCCGAACATGCCCGGAGGTACCTTGCCGAATGTGGCCTGCCCAAAGAACGGACCTATGTTACGGGTTCCCCCATGGCAGAAGTCCTTCATGCCAACCTAAAGCAGATTGAAGCCAGTGATATTCATCAACGTCTGCATTTGACTAAGGGCAAGTATATTCTGTTATCGGCACATCGGGAAGAAAATATTGATACAGAAAAGAATTTCACATCCTTGTTCACGGCCATTAATAAAATGGCACAGACCTATGATATGCCGGTGTTATATTCGTGTCATCCCCGGAGCCGGAAGCGGCTGGAACAATCTCATTTCCAGCTGGATCACCGGGTCATTCAGCACGAACCCCTGGGATTTCATGATTATAACTGCCTGCAGATGAACGCTTTTGCTGTAGTATCTGATTCCGGGACACTTCCCGAAGAAAGCAGTTTCTTTACTTCTGTTGGACATCCTTTTCCGGCTATCTGCATCCGGACTTCGACAGAAAGACCGGAAGCCATGGAAAAAGGCTGCTTTATTTTGGCTGGTATTGATGAAACATCTCTGCTCCAGGCTGTAGATACAGCCGTAACAATGAACCAGAATGGAGATTATGGCTTACCGGTCCCGGACTACGTGGATGAAAATGTTTCGACAAAAGTCGTAAAGATTATCCAGAGCTATACCGGTATCGTAAACCGGATGGTGTGGAGAAAATAGAAGGGAAATGAACATGAAGGTATTCCAAATCAATACAGTATGTGGCGTAGGGAGCACTGGCAGGATTGCGACAGACCTCTACCATGTGTTGGAAAGGGAAGGTCATTCCTGCTGTATTGCTTATGGCCGTGGAACAGCACCGAAAGAGATAGATAGTTTTAAAATCGATTCCACTGCGGATGTCTATGTCCATACCCTTCTTTCCCGACTCACCGATAGAGAAGGCCTTTTCTCAAAGGACGCCACCAGACGCCTTTTAAAAAAAATAGAGGACTACGCCCCAGACATTATCCATCTCCATAATATTCACGGCCATTATTTGAATTATCCTATGCTGTTTCGCTTTTTAAAGGACTATGACCGGCCTGTCGTATGGACACTGCATGACTGCTGGGCCTTTACCGGTCATTGTGCGCATTTTGACTATGTAGGCTGCCAGCGTTGGCAGAATGGATGTCATGACTGTCCTCAGCTGAAATCGTATCCGCAGTCCTATGGCATTGATCACAGCCATGAAAATTTTGCTATGAAAAGAGAGCTGTTTACGAGCTTGGAACAACTTCATATTGTCACGCCATCTCAATGGCTGGCTGATTTGGTAAAAAAATCTTTTTTGAAACAATATCCTGTCACCGTTATTCACAATGGGATTGATACGACTGTTTTTAAACCGACAGAATCAGATTTCCGTAAACGGAATGGCCTGGAACATAAAAAAATCATCTTAGGCGTGGCTAGTCCATGGACAGCCAGGAAGGGCCTTCAAGACTTTATCAAATTATCATCCATGATTCCCGATGAATGGAAAATCGTTTTAGTTGGCTTATCTAAAAAACAGCTAGCTTCCCTTCCGCCCTCCATCCTTGGTATAGAAAGAACCAACAATACCAAAGAACTGGCACAAATCTATACAGCTGCCGATGTCTTCTTTAACCCGACTTATGAAGATAATTATCCAACGACTAACCTGGAAGCCATTGCCTGCGGGACTCCCGTCGTCACCTATGATACGGGAGGAAGTCCGGAAAGTGCAGGAGAGACCGCGCTTGTACTTGATAAAGGTGAAGTAGATTCAGTTTTATGTTATTTGAATTCAATGTTAAACAATACATTTCTTAACAATCATTTCAATGTTAGTAAAGAACGGAGTACAGTTTCTTATATAAAATTATACAGTTCTAACTTCCAATAAGTTTGAATTAATATGGTTATTTTTAAGAAAGGGGCTTTAGATGGGACAAGCAGAGGATAAGTTAAGTAACTTTAAGTTAAATATATCTACTATCATTTTGATAGTGTCCTTTTGTGCTTTTTCATTTTTAGTATTGCCATTATATGAGGCATTCGGTAAAGACCTTTTAGTGGGAATACAGTTTTTAGTGATTGGATTAATTAGTATTACTGCTTTATTTGTAGAAAACCAGAAACATTCTTTTTCTACATCTATGAGTGTCTATTTCTTTTGTTATCTATTTTTTTATTGTGCTGCACTATTTCAATTTTCATATAATACGTTCCGTTGGTTTTTAACTCCTTCAATAGAAGAAGTAATAACCGCAAATAATTTAATTTTATTAGGAATGGGAAGCTTTGTTGTTGGGAATCATTTTTATATTAAATTCGCTAATTCGCAAGATATTAAAGAAAAAATTAAAATAAGAAAATGGATTATTTATGTTTTCTTAATGATATTAACAGTATATTTTTTGTATTTATTAATAACTATGCCGCTTAGCAATTTCTTTATGCGTGCAACTTTTCAATCTACTGGTCCAGATAATCAGTCCATAGGATTGATTCTTGCATCATTGCGAAATGGTATCGCATTGATATCTAGTTTGATGATTATCGAATTGTATAAAAAAGAAAAGAAAATAATAAATTTATTATTGATGATATATTCATTGTTATTAGCATTATTCATTATTCCACCAACGGGGGTTGCAAGATTTTTATCTGGGGCTTTTTATGGTTCAATAATTTTATATTCATTTCCGTCTTTACGAAATGGGAAAAAATTTCTTTTGATGATGTTTTTATTTATTTTAATAGTGTTCCCATTGTTGAATAATTTTCGATATATTGGTGGCGATCTTTTAAATATTTTTGATATTATAGATGGCTTAAGCAATAACTTTCAGGCTGCCGATTTTGATGCATATACGATGCTTCTATATACTGTCCAATATGTATCTAGTTTGGGATATTCCCTAGGAAATCAATTACTAGGGACGATTTTATTTTTTGTTCCTCGGACTATATGGCCATCAAAACCGGTAGGTAGTGGAAGTATGATTATTGATAGGCTATTTATTCCGGTTAATGGCAATGTTAGCTGTCCATTTATTGGGGAGTACTATATTAATTTCGGGATATTAGGTGTTATCTTCTTTTCTTTGCTACTTGGTTGTTTATTGAATACAGTAGATAGACTATATTGGAAAGAAAAAGAGGGCATGAACTTCTTAAAGTTTTTTTATCCATTTTTATCTTTGATAACGATATTTTGTTGCAGAGGCGATATGATGTCTTCCAGTTCCTTTTTAGTAGGAACATTTATATCATCTTATATAGCTTATAAGATGATTGTTAAGAAATATTCATTCTACGAATAGGTTTTATCTAATTGTGAAGTACATGGTGACTATTGATGGAAAAGAATAAAGCTAGAGAGCTTCAAGAAAATGAATTAAAGCAACTTCATGAATGCTTGTTATCTATTTTAAAAGATTTTATATACGTTTGCGAAAAGTATAATCTGCATTATACCTTAGGTGGGGGCTCTGTCCTGGGGGCAGTTCGTCATCATGGATTTATTCCTTGGGATGACGATTTAGATATTAATATGCCTAGAAAAGACTATGAAAGATTTAAAAATATTTTTGTTAATGAACTTTCAGATGAATATGAACTTAATGTTCCTAATTCATCATGTGGAGCAACTACACCGTTTATGAAGTTGTTGAAAAAAGGGACTGTATATCGGCAACAGTTTTCTTATTTGAAAGAAGAATTTCCTTATATATGGGTTGATATTTTCCCCTTTGATTTTGTCCCTGAAAATAAGGTTAAAAGACTTATTAAAGGGCATGTTGCTCAGATATTAAATTATCTCTTTGTAGGCCGATATATTTTTGAACATCGAAATCAAACGACAGATGCTCATTATAGGAATTATTATAAAGAGAAAAATAAGGAATGGGTATATACAGTTAGAATGTTGCTAGCCAAGTGTTGTCCTTTTAATTCGGGGACTTTGTTTAATTACTTTGACCGTTTTGTGCAGTTGAAAGAGGAAACGAAACTGATTACTTGTGCGGCAGGTCGCAAGGGATATTTGGGAGAAATCAGTGATGCCAGATATTTTGAACAAGCAGAAAAGGGCTGTTTTGAAGGGTTAAAGGTTAATCTACCGTTTTTATGTACGGATTATCTTACACGTTTATACGGAAATTATATGGAAGTTCCTCCTGTCGAAAAAAGAGAACACCATGTAACTACGGAATTTTTTGTTACAAAAGATGTCCATTTTAAGGTAAATAAGCCATAGTAAAGAAGGAAATATAATGAATACAGCTATAATTTTTGCTGGCGGCACGGGAAAACGTATGAATACGAAAGCCGTTCCTAAGCAATTTTTGGAGTTACATGGGAAACCTGTTATTATTTATACATTGGAACAGTTTGAAAATCATCCAGACATTCATCAAATTATTTTGGTATGTTTAGCGTCATGGATTGATTATGCCAGAAAACTTCTTCATAAGTTTCAAATTAAGAAAGTGGCTACCATTGTTCCAGGCGGAGCGAGTGGTCAAGAATCTATTTTCCATGGCTTAGATGCAGCGTATCAGCAGCCACACGATAAAAAAGATATTGTACTAATTCACGATGGAGTCCGGCCGATGATTGATCAAGCAACGATTACGAAATGCCTGGCCTGTGTACAAAAAAATGGCAATGCCATCACGACGACGCCAGCGATTGAAACGATTTTCGTTAGCAGCCAAAATGGTCAGGTAGGAAAAATTTTTAATCGTTCAAATTGTGCTATGGCTCGCGCTCCGCAGTGCTTTTATTTGCAAGATATTTATGGAGCCCATCTCAAGGCACAGTCTGAAAATCGAAATGATTTTATTGATTCTGCTATGCTTATGCAACATTATGGAGCAGATCTTTATATGGTAGATGGTCCAGTAGAAAATATTAAGATTACGACACCCACTGATTTTTATCTATTTCGAGCATTATTAGATGCAAAAGAAAATATGCAGATTGTTGGCATCTAGGAGAGAATTCTAATGAAATATATCATGATATGGCCATATGGCTGGTTTGATTCTTATATGTATCGAGATTTAGTTGTCAATCATATGGTGATTCCACTTTGTATAGATAAGCCGAGTAAATCACGTATTATGAATTTACTTCGTAGAATACATCATAGTTATAAAGTAAATGGTATTATAAATTTGCCCTATAAAGATATTTGGTATAAATCTTTATATAAAGCTTTATCTCAGTTAGCTGATAAAAATACTTGCATTATTTTTGATACAGGAGCTATTGCCAATTTAAGTATAAATGACTTAATAAAGATAAAAGGAATTGGGAAAAACACCAAAATGATTTTAGTTATAGTTGATTCTATGCATGGTTCTTCTGTCCATATGTTTCGAGCTATTCCCAAAATACTAAATTATGATTGGGATTTGATACTTTCTTATGATAAAAATGATTGTAGAGAATATAATTTTGAATATATAGGACAGAGTATTTATTCTAAATTAGATGATGTAATTCCTAGCCGACAAGTAAGCGATATATATTTTGTGGGTAAAAATAAAGCGGGAAGAAATAAAGATATCTTAAAGATATATGAAAAATTTCAACAGGCCGGAGTAGTAACCAACTTTAATTTGATTGATTCCAAAACTAATATTCATCATTCCCAATTTAATAATTCTCCTGGGATTTATTTATACTGTCAGAATATTCCTTATGAAACAGTCATTAGTGATGTATTATCTAGCAATTGTATTTTAGAAGTAGTTGCATCAGGGCAGAAGGCACAAACGGCTAGATATTATGAAGCTGTTTGCTATAATAAAAAATTGCTGACCAATAATGTAGGAGTTTTTGAGTTGCCATTTTATGATTCTAGATATATGAAATATTTTGAGACCGTAAGTGATATAGATTTTGATTGGGTGAGAAGAAAAGAAAAAATTGATTACCACTATAATAATGAGTTTTCTCCAGTTTATCTTTTGGATAAAATAGCTAATAAAATAAAGGATGATGAAAAAAATTATGTGGATTGAAAATAATATTTTCCATGAAGATATGCAGAACATCGCTAAAGCAAGCTATATTCCTTGGAAAAAGTTACAGGATAAAACGATTCTGATTACGGGGGCAACGGGATTGATTGGATTCAATTTGGTTTCAGCCTTGGCCTATGTAGCCTTATATAAAGATATTACGTTAAAAATAATTGCTTTAGTTCGCGATGAAGAACAAGCTAAGAACCGGTTTCATGAAATATTAACAGCAGGAGCTCCGTTGAGATTTTTAGTAGGTGATTTAAACCATATTCCACCTATTGAAGAAAAAATTGATTATATTATTCATGGTGGCAGTCCGACGGCTAGTCGGTATTTTGCTAAGCATCCTGTAGAAACGATTATGACTAACTTAAATGGTGCGACTAACCTTTTGGAGTTAGCCAGAAAAAATCAGGCAGAAGGTTTTCTGTTTTTATCGAGCATGGAAGTATATGGCGGAATTCATTGCCGTGAAAAAATTAATGAACAACATGCCAGTCTGGTTGATACCATGGCTCCAAGAAGCAGCTACCCTGAAGTAAAACGGATGGTGGAATCGTTGTGTGCTTGTTATGCAGATGAATACGGAATACCTGCTAAATCGATACGCTTGACACAGACTTTCGGAGCAGGAATCCGTCGAACAGAAAATCGAGTTTTCGCACAATTCGCCCGGTCAGCAATGAACCATGAGAATATCGTAATGTTTACTAAAGGTGGAACTGAACATTCGTATTTATATACGGCTGATGCAGTGAATGCTATTTTAACGGTACTATTAAAAGGAGAGGCAGGAGAAGCTTATAATGCAGCCAATGAACAGGCGTACTGTTCTATAAAAGAAATGGCAGAAACAGTAGCTGATCTTGACATCATTAAGGAAAAGTATGGTGGCCCCGTATCTGTAGTGATTGATGAATCGAAGAATGATGGGAAAACCTATCCTCCAGAATTATATATGAATTTAGATACAAAAAAAATACAGAAACTGGGCTGGAAGGCACGGGTTGGATTGGAAGATATGTTTACCAGAATGATTTTAACTATGGAAGCATAACGTGTGATTTTGTATGGAGGATAATGGGGAATGGGGAAAACACATAAACAATCTATCTTTGATGATAAATTTCTATTTCAAAAGGCATATAAAAAGCTCAAATCAGACGCATATTATGATAAAACAAAGGTTATCTTAAAAAAAGATATTGTGGAATTCGAAAACGAAAATGAAGAACAGATGGATATGCAATTGTCCAATATACAAAATCAATTGATTAATGCGGATAATGATGCATGGGGAAAATATATCAATGAGGAAATTTTAAACGGCATAGATTGCATCATTTTGCCTAAAAAAATTGAGCAAAATGCAGAGGAGAATCCTGGCATTATTTCTAATGTTGAATCTGAATCAAAAAATATTAATGTTAGTGAATATCAATCCTTCATGCAATTGCCAGTCATAGGGCATATATTGAGTGTTATTTGGGTACTAACTATTGGAGCAACTATAGATGAAGGGGTAATTCATTGTTATGGCAATCGTCTCCGTGAGGAATTCCATAGCTCTCATGACTATTGTAAATCTAAAAGGAAGATTACTTTTTCTCCCTATTTATTTAAGCCCTATTATCTGCAATATGAAAAATGGCAGGATAGTGCATTAAAAATTGCAGAACAGCACATAAAGAATCATGATGATATTTTAATTTTCACTTTAGATTTTCATCGTTTTTATTATGGACTTGATATAGATAGCAAATTTAAGAAGTATGTTTTAGAGGAATCTGGTTTATCGGAAGATAATAAAGATGACACAGATGAGCAAAAGACGTTAAAGCGATTAAATAATTTGATATTTAAAATTATTGAAAAATACGCGCAGGTATATAAAAAATATTTTCCTGATTCTAAAGATGAATCCACAGGAAATATTCTTCCTATTGGTTTTCTACCGTCAAATATTTTAGCTAATTTGGCACTTAAAAAATTTGATGAAATCATTGTTGATAATTGGAACCCTTTATATTATGGGCGTTATGTAGATGATGTTATTATTGTCGATAAAATTAGCCACACTCATCCTTTATATGAACAAATTGTAGATAAAAGTATATCGACAGAAGATTTTATTGCAGAATATTTTAAATCATGTTGTCGATTAGATATTTTTGAAAAATCTAGCCAACTTACATACCAATTGAATTCGCAATTATTGAATATTTTGGGAAATAAAACAAAACTACTTTTCAATATAAAAAAATGTAAAATTTTTTATTTTTCGCCTAAAAATTCTTCGGAATTATTGGTTGCCTTTCGAAAACATTTAGAAGAAAATAAAAGTGAATTCCGCTTTTTACCAGAAGATGAAGCTACCTTTCAAGAAAGCGATTATACTGAAATTTTTGATATTGAACAACATGAAATTAATAAATTTAGAGATATATCTGAAATTAAACTCAATAAATATAAATTATCTAAATTTTTAGCAAAAAAACAACAAATGTTATCCACTGGATTATATGAAAATTGTTATTTTTTGAATAGACTAATTGAGACATTGACCGATTCTCAATTGATAGACAATTATACATTGTGGGAACGGATTATTACGATTCTTAGTTTACAGAAAAACAAGGGATTGCTTATTGAGATATTGCTTAAGATAGAATATGCAATTAATAAAATTCGTTATGCACCCCACACTGATCAAAGTGATTCTCCTATAACTGATAATATGTGCGGACGTTTACGGCAAATTTTATTTTCTGACTTATGCCGGGTACAAAGTGTACTACGCTTATGGTCTAATTCTAATGAGAAAGATTTTAAGCGATACCAACAATATAGCCGGTTGAAAAAAAATTTTACAAGATATGACAAGTTGATTGACAATTATGAAAAAGCTCGCATGGGGGATAAATATCTTTATGCTATTTGGGCAGAAGTGTTCCTTATTTGTCAAGAAAAATTTCGTCAAGATAAAAAAAATGCTGGAAAGACGGTAGAAGAAATATACTTGCGAAATGATTTGCAATCCATATTTCAACTACTGTCATCCAGTAATCTGGGATGGGATGATATTAAAAAAAAGACGACTTATAAGTACTATCCGTATTTAGTCCAAAATTATGATATTTTTATGGCTTATCAATGTGTATCCATGGTTTCCCAAATGAGTATTGATAAAAATTCATACAAGAATCTTTTTCAGTTGTTTATCAAGGTTAATTTCAATCCGTATAAAAAGGGGGCTGATGGTAGCGGTGCGGATTATGGCTTTGCTATAAGCCCTATTTTGGAGGATAAGGAAGGTCAGAAAAATGAAGACCATAAACAGGAAAATCATAAATGGGGGATTTGGGTTAATAATGAGGCGAAAAAAGTATTAGAATTGCTGTTTCGAATATTGAAATGAGCTATTCTGATGCTGAAAATAATTTATTGCAATTGTCGACCAAAACAAAAGAACGAGGCAAAAAGATTATTCGCTTGGTAAACAGTGCATTGAAAGATCATGCAGATTTATTAGTTATGCCCGAATGCTGTCTTCCCTTTGAGTGGTTGGACATGTTAATTCATACGTGCAAAAAGAATGATTTAGCAGTAATTACTGGTATTGAACATGTCTTTGCTGGGAAAAAAGCCTATAATTTAGTGGCCGTCATTTTGCCCTTTACGCACCATGATATTCCTTGTGCGCTTGTTGTTTTTCATCCTAAGAATCATTTTTCTCCTAAGGAATTTCAATGTTTATCTGAAAGAGATTTTGAACTAATGGATGCAGAACGTTTGTTTAATAATGGCCAAACTCAGTATGAATTATATCGGTGGCATGATTTCTATTTCTCTGTATATTGCTGTTTTGAACTATCTTCTATTACCGAACGCTCTTTGTTTCAAAGCTATGCGGATGCCGTCATTGCTGTTGAATGGAATCATGATATATATTACTATCGGAATATTTTAGAGTCATTGGCGCGAGATTTGCATTGCTATTGTATTCAGGCTAATTCATCGGACTGTGGTGACAGCCGTATTACGCAGCCTTCAAAGCATGATGATCAAGATATTTTGCGAGTCAAAGGTGGTGACGCACCGACTATACTGGTTGGTACTATTGATGTTGAACGATTGAGACGGTTCCAGTGCAAAGGTTATGGGGAACAAAAGGCAGATGGATATTTTAAACCGACGCCTCCTTTGTTCAATAAAAAAGTGGTCGAGAAAAAAATTCGTGGGGAAAAACTATTCTAAACTATGTGGAGTATTACTAATTATGAGCTTGCGACAAGTCGTTAAAAACATCTCCTATTCTTTTGGAGCGAATATTATATCTTTAGGTGTATCGGTATTAATGGTCATGTTTGTGCCGAAACTGTTGCCTGTCGAGGACTATGGGAAGTGGCAGCTGTTTTTGTTTTACTTCTCTTACTTGGGATTCTTACATTTTGGCTGGGAAGACGGCATTTATTTACGGTATGCTGGGAAAACGTTTGAAGAACTTAATCCGCGTGTATTTTCAGGACAGTTCTTGGGAATCATTGTTCTGCAATTGGCCGTGACAGGATTGGCTTTTCTCTTTTCTCATTTCTTTATTACAGATCCTATCAAAGAAAATGTCTTTCTCTGTGCCATCAGTTTAGCTGTTTTTGTCAACTTTAATACGGGATGTAATTTCATTATGCAGATTACTAATCGCATTAAAGATTATGCACGATTGATTTTGGCCGATCGAATTATTTTATTGATTTTAGTCTTTTCTTTTCTGCTTATTGGATTTGAACAGTTTAAATATATGTATATTGCGAAACTAGTCTCCATGATGGCTGTTTCTGTCTTGTGCTTTTATGAATGTCGACGCTTGTGGACGACTCATATTGGCAATTTTCACGATATTTGTCATGAAGCAGGGCTCAATCTTGAAGTTGGTATCAAGTTGATGTTTGCAAACATTGCCAGTATGCTGATTATTGGTATTGTTCGTTATGGCATTTCTATTGGCTGGGATGTATCTACTTTTGGCAAAGTCTCGCTGACCCTAGGGATTTCGAACTTCCTGATGATTTTTATTAATTCAGTCAGCGTTGTTTTTTTCCCAATCTTAAAACGGATGGATAAACAACGATTGCCGGAAATGTATATGCAAATCAGGACCATTCTGGCCTGTGTTCTATTTTTTATGCTGATTTTCTATTATCCAATCAAGGAGATATTATCATGGTGGCTACCGAAATATGCAGATAGCTTGATCTACATGTCTGTCCTTTTCCCAGTATGCCTTTTTGAAAGCAAAGTCAGTTTGCTGATTAATACCTATCTGAAGAGCCTCCGAAAAGAAGCTTTGATGCTAAAAATTAACCTGATTAGCGTTGGCGTAGCAGCTATCGTAACTTTTTTGACTATCGAAGTGTTGCATAATTTAAACGCAGCCGTTTTCTCTATCGTATTCCTCTATGCCTTTCGTTGTGAAATGGCAGAGCACTACATGGAACATATACTCCAACTGAAATTAAAAAAAGCAATCTTAGCTGAACTATTCATGGCAGCTATATTCATTACTACCAGTGTATTATTGGATAACTGGCTGTGTACCATCATTTATGCCGTGGCTTATTTGGGATATATGATTGCAAATAAAAACAGAGTGGTAGCGGTTAAAAGGATGATGCGTCGAGGATAGAATAAGTTTAAAATATTTAATTTTATATTGACGGGAAGTGTTCATTATATGACAATTTTTACAGACAGACAGACAGACAGACAGACAGACAGACAGACAGACAGACAGACAGACATTATAAAAACTCCGGCATTACGTAATTCTGCTCTGGAACTTTTACGTATTATCGCTATGTTTATCATTATTATTCATCATTTTGGGGTACATGGCATTGATCCCTATTTTGGAAAATATTTAAATGCAAATTGGACTTTTCATAGTCTTCCCTGGCAGTATATTTTTACTCAAATTGTATGTTGGGGCGGTAATTTAGGGAATTCTATTTTTATTCTGATTACAGGATATTTTCTGATTGGCAGGAAAGTTAATTACAAAAAAATCGTACTATTGCTTAGTACACTTTTCTTTTACTCTTGGATCATCATGATTATTTTATATGGGGGGCATTTTGTGACTTTTTCTTTAAAAGGCATGATAAAATCATTGATCCCCATTTGGTTTGGTGGTAATTGGTTTGTTTCTTGCTACATTATATTTTCTTTATTTATTCCATTTTTAAACGCATTCTTGAATAATCTTTCTCGGAACAGATATCTAATCTTTTTGAGCGGATTTTATGTGATTTTTCTTGTGCTCCCTGTTTTTAAATTTGTGAATTTCATGTCTCAAGCACCATTTTTGCTATTTACCTTTGTTTATGCATTGGGCGGATATTTTCGCCTATATGGTGAAAACTTATTGTTGCAGCGTTCAAGGTCGCATGTAAAACAATCTTTTATATGGCTTTTCTGCATTTGGGGGATTGTTGCCTTTTCATTTTTCCTTGGCATCTATTTACATAATCTTGCTTTCATAGAAAAAAATTATATTCACACTACCTTTTTGCAAGTGCTCCTTGCGGCTAGTTTATTTCATATCTTTCTTACATTGCCGCCTTTTCATAGTAAAGCAATCAATAAGTTGGCAGGTGCTGTGTTGGGAATCTACTTGATTCATGATAATAATCTTATGCGTCCTTTTTTATGGCATAATCTTTTTCCTAACATTGATTTTCTGTACTCGGATTGGTATGTAGTTTTTTATATTTTTAAAGTACTCGCTGTTTTTATTGTATGTGCGGGTATTGAACTTACAAGAAAAATATTTCTGGAACCGGTCATGGTTCGGATAATTGATAAGTATTTGGGAGTGTAAAATAGTTTGTGTAAACAGGTTATTGCGCAAATCTAATTTATCCTGTGAATGATAATATATAAGTGAGTCATTTTAGGCATTCGTGATTACGAAAAAGTGAGCTACCTCACTACTCCATCCTGACTAATTTGATTAGAACAATCAAATGGAAAGGTATGGAAACAAGATGATTATCAATATGGAAGATTATAAGAAAATCCAGCATATGTTCCTCGTAGAAAGAACAGTCAGCGGCAGATTGTCCGGATACCCGGATACTCTGGATGCGACTTATAGAACATGGTGGCTATTGGCATATTATGTAACACTCATACCAAGGTCCTTTTTTCATTAAAAAAATTCCACAATATGGTGACACCGTTACAGTATGCCTTGACACGACATTTGTTTTGCCATAGATTAAAGATAGGCTATCAAACGTATGTTCTATATCAAGGATTTAGATAAATTAATTGCAATATTAAGAAAGGAGCATTGACTTATGTATCAGACACTTTTCCTTATTGGAAATGGTTTTGATAAAGCACATGGTTTACCGACTGGGTATAACGACTTTAGAGATTATGTGGAAGAGCGTGATTATCAATCTGTTTATGATTTTGTCACTTATGAATGCATGGCTAAGGGTGAAGATTGGAACCAGTTAGAGCAAGACTTAGGAAATTTTATGCCTGAAGGGGTAATTTCATCGTATGAAGATGAAATTACTAATGGATATGATGAGAATTATAGTGCAATGCCTAATATGATACATGATTTGTCTGATGAAATTACATGGATATCTGAGTGTTTTCGACCTGTTTTTTATGAATGGATAAATCAAGTTGATATAAGCACTCAAGTAAATAATAATTTTAGATCCTTGATTACATCTACGAATAGTTGTTTTTTGACTTTCAATTATACAAAAGTTTTAGAAAAAATATATCAGATTTCGCCGACTCGAATTTGTCATATTCATGGAAACATAGATGATGAGAATTCTATTATCTTAGGACATGGTGATGATTGGAGTTGTAAGCATATAGAAGAAACACCTTTATCGGAATATGAGTATCTAAAAAATCATGGAAGTATGAATGAAATTTATGAGATTACCGAGTTGGAAGATTCTATACGGAATTCCTTGCGAAAAGATGTAGTAAAATGTTATTTTTATCATCAGAATTTTTTTGAAAATTTAAGTCATATTAAGAAGGTTTTTTCTTTTGGCTTTTCATATAATGATATTGATTTATTCTATATAAAACGCATTATTGAACAAGCCAAAGACAATGTGCAGTGGTATTTAGATGATTATGATGAACAAAAAAATAAATATTTTGAGAGACAAATTAGAAAATGTGGATTTAGAAGTTGCTTTGGTCGATTTTCGATAAAATGATACGCAATTCCTTTAGCTGCTCAATCTATCTACAATAACTGGAAATGGGACCAAGTCGTCAATCGCTATCTGCATACCACAGAAATCAGATTGATGAGACAAGGGACAGCTAATCTTATGCGGATCGTGGGGAATAAAATATTTAAAACGAAATCATAAAAACAATCCGGCTGCGGTGAATCACTGGGCCGGATTGTTTTATTATGAAATGGTTGAATATTTATGATGATTGTAAGCGTTGAGGGGATTGTAAGATTTCTTGAATAATCGTGGAGACTTCCCTGTTTTCGGCAGGATTATCCATGAATAGGATGAGATGTCAAGGGGATTATGATATAATAAATACAGATTCATTTTTGCAATCATTTGATGTGAGATCACAGTGTTTTTTGAGATTTGAGAGGCGTATCATATAGGAGCTTTTTCTAATCGGTTATTAGGAGTGGTAATATGTTATTAGAGTACACGTGTTCGAATTATAAATCAATAAAAGATAAGGTCGTCTTTTCTTTATTATCAGATAAAAATGATCATAGCCACTCTGAAAATGTTGTACCTTGCAGTAATAAGAAAGTTTTACGGTCATCAATTATTTACGGAGCCAATGGTTCTGGCAAAACCAATTTTTTAGATTCGATAGGTTTTATGGCAGCATTGGTAAGCCAAAGCATCCATAAACAACCTGGTGAAATTATTCCGCAATTTCCTCATAAATTATCTGAACATAATGTTCCTACCGTATTTAAAGTACAGTTTGTTCGTCACGGAATCAGATATTCTTATGGCTTTTCTATTCTAGATAATTTTATTGATGGAGAGTATTTATATTATTTTCCTAAAAAGCGTCGTGTAAAAATTTTTGAACGAGATGGGATGCGGATTATTCCAGGAGACCGGTATAAAAAAGCTTTTGATGTCAGCTTGGGAGTGCTTAAAGAAAATCGACTTTTTTTGTCTTGTGCAGCTAATTATACCAATCTTAGTGAAATTGAAGAAGCTTTTTTGTTCTTTATTCAGGATATTGTCATATACAATAAAGACATAAATAATTGGACTGACTATTCTATTAATTTAATGAAAAAGAATAAAGCTATCAAACAAAAGTTTATTGAGCTATTGCAACAGTTTGGGACTGGAATAAAAAATATTAGTAGTAAAACTGAAAAAGTGAAAATTGATGCAGAACCGATACCTAATGAATTAAAGGGGATTTTGCCAAGCGAAGTAAATCGAATTACCGTTAAAGTGGATTATGGTAGATTTCAAACAGATTTATCTTCGGAAGAATCTGACGGTATTCAGAAATTATTTGAATTATTATGCCCGATAATAGATATTTTGGCCAATGATAAGGTATTGCTTTGTGATGAACTGGAAAATAGTTTGCATGAAAGCTTAGTTTATCAAATTATACAGATGTTTCATCAAGAAGGGTCTCAGGCTCAGTTGATATTTTCTACGCATGATACAAGTCTATTGAGTACAGATATCTTTCGTCGGGATCAGATTTGGTTTACTCAGTTGACCAAAGAACGAGCTACCGATTTATATTCATTGATAGAATTTAAAAACTTAGGAGAATTAGAGAATATTGAAAAGGGATACATTGCTGGGAAATATGGGGCGATTCCTTTTCTCAATACTCCTGCTGTTAATCAATTTAGCGAACGGTAGGAAAGGGGGGATAGATTTATGTTGGAAGCTGATGTAAATTTATCTTCCCGAACTAAATCTGTACGGGATAAGGCGCTCCCGCGCCAAATAAAGACGTTTACGTTGGAAGAAATAAAGCAACATTTTGATGAAAGTCTATTAATGATTCAACAGTAATTTGATATTGCACAGAATTTTTTGAGAAATAATAATTTGGCAGAGGCACAGTATATATGGCGTACACAAATCGTACTGTTAGAAAGTGCGTATGATTTTTATATGCATGAAATCGTAAAATTTGGACTGTATAAGATGTATGAAGGGGACTTGAAGAAAACAGAAAAATATGAAAATTTAAAAGTTGATATGAAAACACTTTTGGAGGCATTAAATAATCAACGAGATGATTCCAAGTGGTTTTTGGAGTTTATTAATCGATATTATAGTATGTCTACATTAGCTTCCTACGACTCATTTAAGGGACTTTGCGGATTATTGGGAATTGAACGACGAGATATAGAAAAGACAGCTTTTTATGACCGAAATTCACGTGAGCCTGTAGACAAAAAATTAGAACGGGTTTTGAAAGAACTGTTTGATAGGCGGAATCGGATTGCGCATCAATATGACCGTGAACATGCAGATGCAGAACTTCAAACGATTCAAGAAGAGAGCGTTCAATCGTTTTTCAGAGATGTACCTAAAATTGTGAATGCGATATATGAAGAAATGAAAAAGAAATGTGGAAGTAGTTTAAAATAGCATGTCTTGCTATTGGAAGAAAGACTATATAATGAGATGTTAATACGAGTAGCTGAATTTTCTATTTGGGAGGTGTTTGGATTGAAGAAATTAATGATATCATGATATAATATTATTTAAATAAAATACTTTTTAAAATATTCATAGGGCATAAATTTTGATTAGAACTTATAGGAGTATTGCATATGAGTGATGTTTTATTGCAGGATGAAATTGATAAGGTAAGGAGACAAATTAAAACAGATAATTATCAGATGTCTATTGGTGAATTAGCTAATCTTTATAGAGATGGTGATTTGAATATTAAGCCCATTTACCAAAGACTATTTAGATGGGATATTTCTCAACAGTCAGCTTTAATTGAATCTATTTTATTAGGAATACCAGTTCCACCAATTTATGTTTTTCAAGAAAAAAGTGGAAAATGGGATTTAATAGACGGTTTACAAAGACTTGCAACTATTTTTAAATTTATGGGCATTTTAAAATCTGAAAGTGCTAATAATTTCGTAGAACCAGAAGCGCTTATTGAAACTAAATTTTTAAAAGCGCTAGATGGAAAGTTTTGGTCTAGTAGTAAAGAGAACAATTCATTAAGTGATAGTCAGCGAAGATTTATCAAGAGAGCTAAATTAACTGTAATTATAATTGATCAAGATAGTGATGACTTTTTTCAATATGAAATGTTCCAACGTCTTAATACAGGTGGGACTCATTTGAGCTCGCAAGAAATAAGAAATTGTATTTTAATTGCTAAAGATCAGAGTATTTATGAAACTTTTTGTGAACTTAGTAAATACATTTCGTATGTTAAATCGTTGCCGTTATCGCCTAAAGAAAAGAAGGAACAAGTTCCTATTGATTTTGTAATACGTTATTTTGTACTTAAATATTCGGATTTATGTGTGAGCGATTCTGAAAATTATAGTACATTTATTACTAATGAGATATTAAATATTATTGACAGCGGAAAATTATCTTTTCAGAAAGATATAATTATATTTAAAAAAACTTTTGATTTATTATCAGAAATATTAGGGAAGGATGCATTTAAAAAATATTCAGCTAAAAGTAAAAAGCATACTGGCCCTAAAATTGTAGGTGCTTTTGAAGCAATTATACCAGGTGTTATTGATAACTTATCGTACTATGAGAAAAATAAAGATATGCTGATTAAGAAGATTCAAGAATTGTATTATCAAAAAGATTATCTGCAAGCTAATGAACATGGGGTGAGACCTGTAGGAAGATTAAAAAAATTGGTTAAATTTAGTCGAAAATATTTTGTGAGTGAGTAGAATGAATGTACGTACAGTTGATGATTTTGAAGATGCTTTAGATCGAGAATGGTCTTGGAGAAAGCAAGAAATGATTGCTTTGAAATTATCTGTTCAAGGCAATCCTATGATGCTACGTGCTGGAATTGCTTTATTATGTGCACATTTCGAAGGCTTTTTGAAATATGGTTCTCGATTATATGTTATACATATTTCACAACAGCATTTAAAGTATGCTGATTTAATAGATTCTTTTTCTGCATTTGTTTTGAGAAAGAAATTTAATGAATGTCGTGAGAGCGATAAAATTAGCGTGCATATGAGATTGCTTCAAGCATATTTTGATCTTTTAAATAAAAGTTTTAAGTTGACTAATGCTGATCGAGAAGTTGTAATTAATACACGGTCTAATCCATCAACTAAAGTTATTAAAGAAATTTTGTCAACTATTGGTATTAAGACTGATATTTTTGATACCAAAGCAAATTATATTGATAGTAGTTTATTAGCTAATAGAAATAAAGTAGTCCATGGTGAAAAAATTCAAATTAGATGGGATGATTTTGTAGAAACTTTTCAAATTATTATGAAGTTAGTAGAGGATTATAAGGGCCTCCTTATTGAGGCAGCCCATAAAAAAATTTATTTAAAAATAAATAATAGCAACCCAATCTAGGAATACATACATTTTATGTAAATTCCGCAATTTAGGTAAAATGGCAGATATAGTGAATGTACCCTCTGATAGCTTCAAGAATCCTTTTTTTACTGCAAGGAATTCCCTACAAAAAGAGTGATATTATAGATATATTTATTATTTCTGCATCGCCTTTGATATAGTAAAAAAAATAAGGAAAGAAGAAACCGCATTATAAATAAAAACTATTATATTTTATGGTCTTTTTAAAGCAATTGAAAAAAGTTATGCTTTTTTGGAAGAGATGGGGATGATTAGGTCCTGACTCTGATTTTTTTTGCTTTTTTATTGATGATTTATGAAAATAGATATTTTTTCACTGATAAATTGTAGTAACTTAATTTGTAATAAGCGAAAATGTTGCATTAAAAATAGATGGAATGTATGATGAAATATAAGTGGATTTGTTGGGTTAGTTTATTGTTTGTTTTTGCTGTCATCGGTGTGATTTGGTGGCATTCTATGCAGAATGGTGTGGCTTCGCATGCCGAGAGCCGGCGCATGCTGGCTTTTGCCTTGTCACATCTTCAGGGGACGCAGCTGGCACCGTATTTAAGCGACGGGCATATCCGGCGCTTGGCGCATTTGACGGAATATACGACATTGGGCGTCGTGTTGAGCAGTTTTTCTGTCTTAGTTTCGCGACGCTCTCATAAAGTTTGGGTGCTCCTGATTGGAATCAGCGTGGCCGCGATTGACGAATATATTCAGCTGTTTTCTGGTGGCCGGACGTCGACGTGGCATGACGTGGTGCTCGACGGTGTCGGGTGTATGATTGGAATTTTTTTAGTCATGGTTATCCGGGGAGTGAAGCGGGGCATCTGTGCCATACGAGAATAGGGGCCAGTAGCCCCGCAGGTCGCTGTTCGCAAAAAAGTACGGCTAGCCGTATGCGTAGGGGCTGTCCCGATGAGGGCAGCCCGCTGTGAGATTCAGTTATGACCCATTCTGGTATGATGACAGGCTTTTATGAAGTACGAACCATTTGTCATAAATTTCAGCTGTACACAGGATTCACGGCGGGACGCCCGCCGCTGCTGTCCGTTCTGTTAACCGTCCTGCACCTCCCGATGGTCGGTATCTGTCGGGCCAGAAAGGCTCTGGGCGTCCCCTACGCACAAGGCCGTTGGCCGTGTATTTTTTGTGGCTTGCGGATCACGCTCTTTTTTCATCGCCTGACTACAATTCCGTAGGGGCCGTCCCAACGGGCGGCCCGCGTGAATCCTGTGCATATCCGGGATTTATGACGGACGGCTCATGGTCGTAATACAATCATGAGTCTGTCGCGGCGGGCCGCCGCATCTGATTCGGCGTCGATGAACGATGAACGGCCTACGACGAACGACATCGCCGATGGCGATGAGTTCCGGCCTGCGGTCTGCGAACTGCGGCCTGCGTTATTATCAAGTCTGCTCGTATATGATATAATTAATATTATAATTGAATTATATTAAGGATACATAAGGAAGGTGGTTCGGTGAGTCGTATGGATCGGGATTTTGTGGTATCACAATTTACGCGGTACGTCCAGGGCTTTGACCAAAAGGAAGAAGGCGTCCGGCTGAAGTATGCTCATTCTTTGCGGGTGAGCGGGTTGTGTGAACAGATTGCTATGAGTCTGGATTTGTCTCAGGATGATGTGGATTTGGCTTGGCTCATCGGCGTCCTCCACGATATCGGCCGTTTTGAGCAGCTGCGGGAATATCATACGTTCGTCGATTATCGGTCCATGGACCATGCCAAATACGGGGCGCATTACTTGTTTGCTGACGGTCATATCCACGATTTTCTGGACGATATGAGTCAAGATAATGTGATTTGTATGGCTATTGACCAGCATAATGTCTATCAGCTTCGCCGGGATTTGACGCCGCGGCAGCAGCTCTTTTGCCAGCTCATCCGCGATGCCGACAAAATCGATATTTTCCGGGTTTATGTCATGTATATGCGCCAAAAGAAAAATATTTGGAACGTCGACTGGTCTGATTTTGAAAACCAGCCTATTTCCGATGTCGTCATGGCTCAGGCCCGCCAGGGGAAACTGGTGCGGACGCAGGATAAGAAGACCTTCATGGACTTTTATGTCGGTGCGCTCTGCCTCTATTTTGATTTAGTCTATCCCCGGAGCCAGCAGCTGGCGCGGGAACAGGGCTATCTCGATAGGCTCCTCGATTTCCATTCGCAGAACGCCGATAGTGAAGGGAAATTGGAAGAAATCCGTCGTTTGATTCGCAGGACGGGAACATTGCCTCATCCTTCATTTATTGATACAATATATAAAAATATGTAGTATATATTTGATTGATGACAGAATGATTATTGTATCCTTAATAGTAGGGGGCTTAAAATTATGGAAATATTGATTACTGGCGGTGCTGGGTTCATTGGGTCACACATTTTGGCACAGCTCCAGAGACGGCGCGATATGGACGTCGTCGTGTTTGACAATTTGTCCAGCGGATCCAAAGAACATGTACCGGCTGGGATGGAACTGGTAGAAGGCGACGTCTGCGATGAAGCGGCCGTAGACGCCCTTTTTGCCGCCCACCATTTTGATGCTGTCATCCATTTGGCGGCCCAGACGATGGTCCCGACTTCAGTGGAACAGCCTGTCCTCGATTGCCGGGTTAATTTGGAAGGCGTCCTCCACGTGCTGGAAGCCTGCCGGACCCATGGCACAGGACATATCCTCTTTTCGTCCAGTGCCGCTGTCTACGGTGATAATTTGAATATCCCCCTGAAGGAAACGGAACGGCTCGTGCCGACGTCCCCTTATGGTATCACTAAGATGACGACGGAACATTACCTGCGGGTCTATCACGAATTGTATGGCATGGATGCGACGGTCTTCCGCTTTGCCAATGTCTATGGTGAACGGCAGGGAGAAAAGGGCGAAGGCGGCGTCGTCAGCATTTTCTGCAAGCTTTTGTCCCAGCATCAGGGGATTACGGTCTTCGGCGACGGCAATCAGACCCGTGATTTCGTCTATGCCGGCGATATCGCCCAGGCCATCATCCGGTCGCTGCCGCTCAAAGGCTGTCACACGATGAACGTGTCGACCGGACAGGAAACGAGCATTAACGATTTGATCCGCAGTTTTGAAAAAGCCGTGGGCTATACGGTCCCCGTCCAGTATACGGCACCCAGGACGGGCGATATCCTGCGGTCAGTCCTCAGCAATGAGGCCTTGAAAAGGGATTTAGGTTTTGTGCCGGCAATGGATTTGGAAGAAGGAATCCGCCGGACCTATGAATGGTATCGCAGCCAATGGACGAAGTAATGCATTTTTGCCTTGACAGGCTTCCCAAAACATGACACAATTAATTAGATATGCCTATATACATTTATATACAGGAGGGGTAGCCTATGGCAGATGATCGCATCATTACGGCTTTGGACGTCCATTCATTGGATGATATGAAGAAGCTCGTTGAAACCCTTGGCGATAGTGTTTCTTTTTATAAAGTCGGGATGGAACTCTTTTACAGTGCCGGTCCCGATGCAGTACGGTATTTGAAGGACCAGGGGAAACATGTTTTCCTCGATTTGAAGGTCCACGATATTCCCAATACGGTGGCCCAGAGCATCCGCGCCCTGACCCGCCTCGGCGCCGACCTAATGACGCTGCACGGCACAGGCGGCCGGGCTATGATGGAAGCGGCGGCAGAAGCTGTCTGCGATGAAGCGGCCAAACTGAATATCGAACGGCCGCGCCTGCTGGCTGTAACGGTCCTGACCAGTATCGACGAAGACGCATGGAAGGAAATCGGCGGCAAGTACAGCATTGCCGAATCGGTCAAGAATCTGGCGAAACTGGCCAAGGAAGCCGGTATCGACGGCACCGTCTCTTCGCCGTATGAAGCTAAAGAAATCCGGGAAATGAATGGTCCCGATTTCCTCATCGTCACGCCGGGCATCCGTCCGACGTTTGCCGTAGCCAATGATCAGAAGCGGTTCACGACGCCGTCTCAGGCTTTGCGCGACGGGGCATCTCATTTAGTCATCGGCCGTCCGATTACCAAGGCCGCCGATCCTAAGGAAGCAGCCCAAAAGATTTTAGCAGAAATTCAGGGGGTATAATCAATCATGATGACAGAAGCAGAAGTAAGACAGTTGTTAGTAGACACCAAGGCCGTCCTCGAAGGCCATTTCCTCTTGACGTCGGGCCTGCACAGCCCGCTGTACGTTGAAAAGTTCAACGTCCTCCAGCATCCGGAATATACGGAAAAGCTCTGCAAGGAATTGGCAGAACGTTTCAAGGACCAGAACGTCCAGACCGTCATGGGTCCTATGACCGGCGGCATCCTGCTGGCTCATGAAGTCGGCAAGGCACTTGGTACGCGGGCTATCTTCACGGAACGTGAAAAGGGCGTCATGACGCTGCGCCGCGGTTTCCATATCGAACCGGGTGAACGCGTCCTCATCGTCGAAGATATCGTCACGACTGGCGGTTCCGTCCAGGAAGTCGTCAATGTCGTCAAGAAAGCCGGCGGCGTCATCGTCGGTGTCGGCCTCCTCGTCGACCGCAGCGGCGGTAAAGCTGAATTCGGCGTACCGAAAGATAAAGTCCAGGCTCTCCTGCATTTGACCGTCCCGACGTACAAACCGGAAGAATGCCCGCTCTGCAAACAGGGCATCCCCATGACTGAACGGGGCAGCCATCATCTGAAATAATCTGGGTCAGGAGATGTTTTGTTCATGGAAATGTTATCGGCCATAGCGCCTTTCTTCGTGGCTGGCCTGCTGGGGACGGTGTTCGCCCGTTTTACGGGTATCAATATGAGCATGTGCGTCCTCCTCATGTTCTTGTATATGGGGGCCAAGCCTGTCGAATGTATTGCCGCTATGTTGATGTTTAATGTCTTTACGTATTTTACGGTGTACTCTCAGCTCCACGTCATGAAGATCAAGAGTTTCACCTTTTTCCCCGGCGTGCGCCTGGCCATCCCGATTTTAATCACCATCGCCCTGGCTGCGCTCAATCCCTTCATTGGCATCGTCTTTTTCGTCTTTACCTTCCTCATGGAAATCTTTGCCAAGATTTATAAGGAAATGGATGCCAAGTCGCGTCCGACGAAAGGGAAAATCGGCCAGATGGTCGTCATCGCCGCTATCCTGGTGACTATCGGTGCGGCTATCGTCCAGTTCATCCCGGAAAATTACTACTACATCGTCGGCGGCGTGACCATCTTGATTTACGCCTTCGTCATGTGGCGGACGGGAGACCGTCGCAAGGGGACGGCCTGGTGGGATAAGATGCTCTACGCATCGACGTTCCTCACCGGCCTGAGCGGTATCGACGGGACCGATTGGCTTACGGCGATGCGCCGCAATCCCGAATCGGTGTTGTCCAAGTGCTATCCCATCGTCATCAACGGAGCCATGATCATCGGCCTGCTGGCGTCGTATGCCATGTACCAGTATTTCTCGCTGGGCGCCCTGTTCGCTACTATCGGCTCGGCCGTCGGCATCCGCCTGTTCGGCTTGTATGAACATAAAGAAAAGGGAAGCTTCTCGTACCTCACCCTGGGCATTGCCGTCCTGGCAGCCCTGGTGTTCATGATCATCCAGCCAGTGCCGACGGGATTCCCCGTCGTACCCATGGCCGACCAGACGGGATTCTTTGATTTTTAGTTTTGCAAAAAAGCGCTGTCTTTTATGGCAGCGCTTTTTTTACAAGGCTCCCTTTATAGGGGAGCTGGCCGCTGAAGGCGGTCTGAGAGGTTGTTTTTTATTTTCTGAAAGGTTGTTTTTTTATTTTCGGGAAACGGCGAGCAACCTCTCAGTCAGCGTTATTCCCAGGATTCAGGCAGGACTGTCGCATGAATGTTTCTGCCAGCATGCGAGGCCCTGTTTACTTTATAGTTTGTAGCACAGAGTTTGTAGTTTGCAGAGAAAACCTTCAAATTTAAAGCCATCCGCTAACAACTAACTGCTAGCCACTAACAACTTTAAAGGGCTTGTCGTCGTGCGACAAGCCCCTACGATTTTTAAATATTAGCAGGAAAACGGCGGGCTTTGTCGAATATATTATATATATCCTTATTTACCATTCGTTTTTTATTTTGGATAAAGGGGGGAATCCCTTATGAAGAAGAGTATTATCTTAGCAATGGTCGTGGCGGCTTTGGCTTGCGGGCCGGCCTGGGCCTATGATGAAGGCCCGATTATGGGGCCGTATACGTCGATTCCGGGGCTGACGGCAATCCAGCAGTGCCAGTTGACCGTTGCCGGCAAGGTCATGGACCCGGCTGATGGAGCCGTATTACAGGAAAATAACGTGGTCATGATTCCTTTGCGTAAAGTGGCGGAACAGCTCGGTTATACCGTGACCTGGGATCCTGACGACCAGAGCGTCCGCGTCGAGATGAATATCGCCTATATCATCGTCAAACCCGGTGAAGACTGGTACGAACGGATCGGGACGATCAAGAAGGTCAACTTGAACCACATCTTCCAGTACGGTGCCGGCCCAGTCAATGTCAACGGTACGATGTACGTCCCGGCCCAGCTCTTTGAAGCCTTTTACAACAGCGTCACCATTACGCCCCAGGCCGTGACCATTACGCCGGCCTCGACGGATTGAAGTCGTGAAAAAACTGCTTGACTTTATAGGCCCTGGCCGATACAATATATAGAAGAATATGTGGCAGTCCCGTGAGGCTGTGCGATTCTAATACTTTCAGATTGTACCTTTAATATAGTCCGGAGAGGCTAAAAAGGGACATATTTTGCCATGCTTATAATATGACCTTTGCCCTGCGGCAGAGGTCTTTTTTACAAGGAGGATTCGATGGTTAGTATACAGGGAAAAAGCCTGTTGGGGCTCCAGGGAGTACCGAAAGAAGAAATTGAGTTGATACTGCAGGTAGCTAAGAAGATGAAAGCCGTCGTCAACAGCGGGAATAAGAAGTTATCCCTGCTCAAAGGGAAATCGGTGGTCAACATGTTCTGGGAACCGAGCACGCGTACGCGCGGCTCCTTTGAAATGGCTGCCAAGTATCTCGGCGCCGATGTCATCAACTTCACGCCGCGGGGAAGCTCCATCCAGAAAGGCGAAAGTTTCCGCGATACCCTGCTGACGGTAACGGCCATGGGTGTCGATGCCATCGTCATGCGTCAGAAACAGGAAGGTTCGCCTTGGTTTGCCGACCGCTGCGTCGACCCGATCATCATCAACGCCGGTGATGGCGCTCACGAACATCCGACGCAGGGCCTCCTCGACATGTTCACCATTCAGGAAGTCAAAGGCCATATCGACGGCTTGAAGGTCGTCATCGTCGGTGATATCGACCACGGCCGCGTCGCCCGCTCCAACATCTACGGCCTCAAGACCATGGGTGCTGACGTCCACCTCGTCGGCCCGCGGACACTGCTCCAGCCGGAATTGGAAGCCATGGGCGTCAAAGTCCACTACGACTTGAAGGAAGCCATCCAGGATGCAGACGTCATCAACGTCCTGCGCATCCAGAAAGAACGCCAGGGCATCGGCTTCTTCCCCAGCGCCGGTGAATACAATTCGCTCTTCGGTATCAACCGCGACCGCCTCAAGTGGGCTAAAGACGACGTCCTCGTCCTTCATCCGGGTCCCATGAACCGGGGCATCGAAATCGAACCGGATACATGTTACAGTGAATTTTCTTCGATTCAGGAACAGGTCAAGAACGGCGTGTCCGTCCGTATGGCCGTATTATATCTGACAATTATGGGAGGCGATGACGTTGACACTACTCGTTAAAGGCGGCAGAGTCGTAAATCCGGCCATGCAGCAGGATGAAATTTGTGACATTCTCATTGAAAATGGTAAAATTAAGGAAATCGGAGCCAATCTGAGCGCTGACGGCGCCGAAATCTTCGACGCATCGGGCCTCGTTGTAGCACCGGGCTTCATCGATATGCACGTCCATCTCCGCCAGCCCGGCCAGTCCGGCAAGGAAACGATTGAAACGGGGACGAAGGCAGCTGCTGCCGGCGGCATCACCCGCGTTGCGACCATGCCGAATACCAAGCCGGTCATCGATTCGGCAATCATCGTCGACGGCATGAAGTATAAAATCGAACGGGAAGCCAAAGTCAAAGTCGAAATCATCGGCGCCATCTCCAAGGGCCTCCAGGGCCAGGAACTGGCCGCTATGGGCGCCATGGCCAAAGAAGGCGTCGCCGCTTTCTCCGATGACGGCCGTTACGTCGAAAACTGCGATTTCATGCGCAAAGCCATGGAATATGCCAGCATGTTCCACAAGGTCATCATCGACCACTGCGAAGAACAGAGCCTCGTCGAAGGCGGCAACATGCATGAAGGCGTCGTTTCCAACGAACTGGGCATCAAAGGCCGTCCGGCTGTCGCCGAAGACATTGCCGTCGCCCGCGATATTTTCCTGGCCGAAGCGACACACACGCCGGTCCACATCGCTCACATCAGCACCAAGAACGCTGTCGAACTGGTCCGCCAGGCCAAGAAGCGCGGCGTCCAGGTTACGGCAGAAGTCACGCCGCAGCACCTCATCCTGACCGATGAAGCCCTGCGCACTTTTGAAACACGGTATAAAGTCAACCCGCCGATCCGCTCGGAAGAACACCGCGCAGCCTGCGTCGCCGGCCTGCAGGATGGTACCATCGATGCCGTCGTCACCGACCACGCACCGCATGAATGGGAAGAAAAGGACCAGGAATTCAACCTGGCTCCCAGCGGCTTCGTCGGCTTGGAAACGAGCGTCGGCGCCATGCTGACTTATATGTATCATACGGGTCATATCGACCTCATGACCCTGGTCAATGCCATGTCGACGGCACAGGCCAAGATCCTCGGCCTCGATGCCGGTGTCATCGCACCGGGCAAGGATGCCGATTTGACCGTACTCGATCTCGATAAAGAATGGACGGTAGATTCCTCGAAATTCTATTCCAAGGGAAAAGCGTCGCCTTTCGATGAAATGATTTTCAAAGGCAAGGCCGCAGCTACCATCGTCAATGGTGAAATTGTAATGAAAAACGGGGAGGTTTTATAATGAAAGGTGTCCTCATATTAGAGAACGGACAGAAGTTTTATGGCAACATGCTGATGGATGAACCGGCTGTCGGTGAAGTTGTCTTCAATACGGGCATGACAGGCTATCAGGAAACGTTCACCGATCCGTCCTATGCCGGTCAGATCATTACCATGACCTACCCGCTCATCGGTAACTACGGTTTGTTCCACGAAATCGAACAGGCCGACCGTCCCTATGCTGCCGGCTTCATCGTCAGCGAACTCTGTGAAGAACCGAGCAACTGGCAGAACGAAGGCAAGCTGTCTACCTTTATTATGACACACCACATCCCCTGCCTCTACGGCGTCGATACGCGTGCCATTACGCGGGCCATCCGCAGCCAGGGCGTCATGAAAGGCGTCATCGTGCCGGAAACGATGGAAGAAAGCGCTATCAAGGAACTCTTCGATACGCCGCTGGAAACGCAGCTCGTCCGCCGCGTCACGACGCGTGAAATCAAGCACATGGGCGATGGCCGCTTCCACGTCGCCGTCATGGATTACGGCGCCAAAGCTAACATCCTGCGCGAACTGGTCAACAGCGACTGCCGCCTGACCATTTTCCCGGCTGAAACCAAGGCTGAAGAAGTCCTGGCCGTCAATCCGGACGGTATCTTCCTGAGCAACGGCCCTGGCGACCCGAAAGACGTCCCGTACATCGTCGAAGAAGTCAAGAAGATGATCGGCAAGAAACCGATTTTCGGCATCTGCCTGGGTCTTCAGATGCTCGGCCTGGCTCTGGGCGGCAAGAGCCGCAAGCTGACCTTCGGTCACCGCGGTGCCAACCATCCGGTCAAGGATATCCGCACGGGCCGCGTCTACATCACGTCCCAGAACCACGGCTATGTCATCGACGAAGCCTCTCTGCCCGATGACGTCGTCATCACCCATCGCAACCTCCACGACAACACCCTTGAAGGTTTTGAAGTCCCGTCCAAGAAGATCATGTGCGTCCAGTACCATCCGGAAGCTTCGCCGGGACCGACTGATAATTTGTATTTGTTTACACAATTCGTCAAGATGATGGAGGAAAACTAACATGATAGAAGGATTGAAGAAAGTACTCGTTATCGGTTCGGGCCCTATTATCATCGGTCAGGCCGCTGAATTCGACTATGCCGGCACCCAGGCCTGCCGTGCCTTGAAGGAAGAAGGACTGGAAGTCGTCCTCATTAACAGCAACCCGGCGACGATCATGACCGACGAAGACATTGCCGACCGCGTCTATGTCGAACCGATTTCCCTCGACTACGTGACGGAAGTCATTGAAAAAGAACGGCCTGACGGCCTGCTGGCTACCCTTGGCGGCCAGGTCGGCCTGAACATGGCTGTCGAACTGGCTAACGCCGGTGTCCTGGAAAAATATAACGTCCAGCTCCTCGGGACGCATCTGTCGGCTATCGAAGAAGCCGAAGACCGGGAACTCTTCAAGAAAGCCATGAAAGATATCAACCAGCCTGTTCCGGAAAGCGATATCTTTGAAGACGTCCCGTCGGCCATCGAATTCGCCGACAAAATCGGCTATCCGATCATCGTCCGTCCGGCCTTTACCCTCGGCGGTACCGGCGGCGGCATCGCCCATGACGAAGACGAATTATTCATGATCGCCACGCGCGGCATCAAACTCAGCCCGATCAACCAGATCCTCGTCGAACGCTCCGTTGCCGGCTGGAAGGAAATCGAATACGAAGTCATGCGCGATAAGGCCGACAACTGCATCATCGTCTGCAACATGGAAAACATCGACCCCGTCGGCATCCATACGGGCGACTCCATCGTCGTCGCACCGAGCCAGACCCTGAACGACTTGCAGTACCAGATGCTGCGTACGGCATCGCTGGCCATCATCCGCCGCTTGAAGATCGAAGGCGGCTGCAACGTCCAGTACGCCCTGGACCCGAACAGCAACCAGTATTACGTCATCGAAGTCAATCCCCGTGTCAGCCGTTCGTCGGCCCTGGCTTCCAAAGCGACGGGCTATCCTATCGCCAAAGTTGCCGCCAAAGTCGCTACGGGCCTGACCCTGGACCAGATCACCAATGCCGTTACGGGCAAGACGACGGCCTGCTTCGAACCGACCCTCGACTATTGCGTCGTCAAATTCCCGCGCTGGCCTTTTGAAAAATTCGCCCTCGCCGACAAGACCCTGGGCACGCAGATGAAGGCTACGGGCGAAGTCATGGCCCTCGACCGCTGCTTTGAAGGGGCCCTGCTCAAAGCCGTCCGCTCCCTGGAAATCGGCGTCAACTATATTTCCATGAAGAAGCTCGAAAGCAAGTCCCTCATCGACATCGTCGAACTCCTGCAGAAACAGGATGATGAACGGCTCTTCGTCGTCGCTCAGGCCCTGCGCCTCGGCATCAGCGAAGAAAAGATTCATTACATCACGGGCTATGACCTGTGGTTCCTCCATAAGATCAAGAACATCATCGACTTGGAATTCGACTTGAAGCGCAACAACCTGACGGTCGATAACATCCGCCTGGCTAAACGCTACAGCATGCCGGATGCCGTCATCGCCGGCTTCACCAACAAGACGGAAGATGAAGTCCGCCAGTTCCGCCTCGACCACGGCATTACGCCGACCTTCAAGATGGTCGATACGTGCGCTGCTGAATTTGAAGCCGCTACGCCGTATTACTATTCGTGCTATGCCGACGAAGACGAAGTCAAGCCTCTGGGCAAGAAGAGCGTCATCGTCCTCGGTTCCGGCCCGATCCGCATCGGTCAGGGTATCGAATTCGACTACTGCTCGGTCCATTCGGCCTGGGCTCTGCGCAAAGCTGGCATGAACAGCATCATCGTCAACAACAACCCGGAAACGGTCAGCACCGACTTTGATACGTCGGACAGCCTGTACTTTGAACCGCTCACGGTCGAAGACGTCATGGCTGTCGTCGACAAGGAAAAACCGGTCGGCGTCATCTGCCAGTTCGGCGGCCAGACAGCTATCAACCTGGCAGCTCCCCTGGCCAAACGGGGCGTCACCGTCCTCGGTACGTCTGTTGACGGCATGGACCGCGCCGAAGACCGCGAACGCTTCGACGAAGTCCTGGCCAAATTGAACATTCCCCGTCCGGACGGCCGCATCGCTACCAGCGATAAAGAAGCCATGAAGGTTTCCAAGGAATTGGAATTCCCGCTCATCGTCCGCCCGTCTTACGTCCTCGGCGGCCGGGCTATGGAAATCGTCTATAACGAAAAAGAATTGGAACGCTATCTCCGTGAAGCCGTCATCGCTTCGCCGGACCACCCGATCCTCATCGACGAATACATGGTCGGCCGTGAAGTCGAAGTCGACGCCGTTGCCGATGGTACCGACGTCTACATCCCGGGCATCATGGAACAGGTCGAACGGGCCGGCGTCCATTCCGGTGACTCCATCGCCGTCTATCCGCCGCAGCATCTGGATCAGGATATGATCAACCAGATTGTCGACTACACGACGCGCATTTCCCTGGAACTCCAGGTCAAAGGTTCGGTCAACATCCAGTTCGTCGTTTCCCGCGGCAAGTTGTACATCATCGAAGTCAACCCGCGTTCGAGCCGTACCGTTCCCTTCCTGAGCAAGGTCACCCATTTCCCGATTGTCGAAATCGCAACCCGCATCGCCCTCGGCGAAACCTTGAAGGACATGGGCTATCATAGCGGCCTCATGCCGGCCAAGAAACACGTCGCCGCCAAGGCTCCGGTCTTCTCGTTCAGCAAGATCGGCCTGGCTGAAATCGCCCTCGGGCCGGAAATGAAATCGACTGGCGAAGTCATGGGTATCGGCCATTCTTACTCCGAAGCCCTGTACAAAGCCGTCAATGGCGCTAAGATGAAGATCCCCGCTGGCGGTACGATCCTGGTTACCGTCGCCGACCGCGATAAAGCTGAAGCCCTCCAGCTGGCTGAAGGCTTCAAGGAATTGGGCTATCACATCATCGCCACCGAAGGGACAGGCAAATACTTCAACGACCACGGCATGCCCGTCGACATCGTCCGCAAGATTCACGAAGGCGGCCAGAATATCGCCACCCTGATCCGCAACGGCAAAATCGACTTGGTCCTCAACACCCTGACCTATGGCAAGCACCCGGAACGCGACGGCTTCAACCTCCGCCGCATGGCCGTAGAACTCGCCGTTCCCTGCCTGACCTCCCTCGATACAGCCCGTGAAGTCCTCCGCGTCTTTGCCAACAAAGGCAAAAACGAAGGCTACCACCACGTCGCTGCCTTGCAGGATTACGATATGGAATAACTTTATAGTTTACAGTATGGAGTTTGTAGTTTGCAGAGAGAAGCTTTAAATTTAAAGCCATCTGCTAGCCACTAGCCACTAACCACGATCCACTAAAAGGGCTTGTCGCACGTGCGACAAGCCCTTTTTTGTCGTATAATAAAGGCATACTTTGAGGGGAGGTTTTTGGTATGAATATGAAACGTGGGTTAATGATTCTATCATTAGGGGCCGCGGTGGCCCTCGGAGGTTTTGGCAGCGGTCAGGCTTTTTTCAACAGTCCTTTGGCTGCGAATAGTCATTACCGGCCGATTAATTTTGGCATGGGTTATGAAATGTACGTCGATTTGAGTTCGCTGGAAACCGTGAAGGATGACGGTCAGGGCTGGATTTTTAAGGTCAATCTCTTCCGGTCGCCAGAGGATTCGGGGAATATTGAAGGGACGTACACCCTGACTTATAAGGTGTCTCATGGTCAGGCCTGGCTGTATAATGATTCGACCCATAGCTGGCAGGAAATCCCTATGCGCAAGAAGGAAATCAAGCACAATCAGATTGCCGATTTCGTCGCCGTCAATCTCTGTTACAAGCAGAAGACGGGCCAATATCTGAATGACGACTATGGCTATGCCAAGGGCATGGAGCGTTACTACAAGGGGGAGTAACGGCGGGAACGGCCCTTCGGGGACCGGCACTGCGACGCGGTGACTGCATCGGCATCGCAGCGCCGGCCACGCACGATGAAGGCCAGGATATTTCTGCGGCCGTAGCCCGGTTGGAACGGGCAGGTTATCGCGTCAAGATGATGCCGACGGTCACTGGGAATTATGGTTTCTTTTCCGGGACCGATGCGGAACGGGCCCGCGATATCAATGCCTTGTTCCACGACGATGATGTTAAGGCCATTATCTGCCTCAATGGCGGCTACGGCTCGACGCGTATCCTCGATAAGCTGGACTATGAATATATCGCGTCTCATCCCAAACTGGTCGTCGGCTTCAGCGATGTGACGGCCTTGCAGATTGCCCTTTGGGAAAAATGCCGCTTAGTCACGGCCAATGGACCGCTCATGGTCACTCTCGGCGGCTCCGATGCCTATACGGCAGGCCAGTTCTTCCAGGGCCTTACGACAGATGCATGGCGAGGCCCTCTGGCCCTGCCGGCCGGGCGGAAGCTGACGACCGTCGTTCCGGGACAGGCGGAAGGGCCGATCGTCGGCGGCAATCTGACGGTCCTCACATCCCTTGTCGGTACGCCTTATGCCCTCGATGGGACGGGCTGTATCCTGGTCCTGGAGGATACTGGCGAAGATGCTTACCGCATTGACCGTATGCTGAACCAGCTCTGGCAGAGTGGCCTTTTGTCCCGCGTCGCCGCCATCGCCTATGGCGATTTCACCGACTGCCCCAACGACCCGGGCGACTTCACGACGGACCAGGTCCTGGATTATTATGCCCATCTGGCCGGGAAACCCGCCATCAAAGGACTGCCCGTCGGACATACGAAGGATAAGGCCTTCGTGCCTTACGGCGTCAGAGTCCGCCTCGATGCCGACAGGGAGGGCGCATCGCTTACCTTTATTGATGTTTGATGTTTGCGGTCCAGGGACCGCCGCGACTTGCGGCCTGCGAACTGCGCTTTACGATTATTTATGTAAAAAATCGTGCATAATTCTTGACAAAATATTAAAATGCATCTATAATGAATAAAAATTCAAGTAATAGTCAGGGCACAGCCCATGTGATATAGGAGTGATGAAGTGTGAAAACGAAAGTATTCATTGATGGTCATGAAGGGACGACGGGCCTTCGGATTCATGAAAGGCTCAGTACCCGCCAGGATATCGAATTGGTTCCCATTGCCGACGATGTCCGCAAGGATCCCGACGCCATCCGGGCCTGCATGAAACAGGCCGACATCGCCTTCCTTTGTCTCCCTGACGGTGCCGCAGCCGAAGCCGTAACGCTGGCCGAAGGCTGTGATGTCCGCCTCATCGACACGTCGACCGGGCGGCGGGTAGCACCGGGCTGGACCTATGGTTTCCCCGAATTATCGCCCCAGCAGGCCGCAGCCATTGCCAAGAGCGACCGCGTCGGCAATCCAGGCTGCCATGCCAGCGGCGCCATTTCCATTTTACAGCCCCTGACAGAAGCCGGCATCGTTCCGGCCGATTATCCGGTGACGGCCTTTTCCCTGACCGGGTACAGCGGCGGCGGCAAGAAGATGATCGCCCAGTACGAAGGAGACAAAGGGCAGGATTTATATGCACCGCGCCAGTACGGCCTGGTACAGCAGCACAAGCACCTGCCGGAAATCGTCACTATCTGCCATTTGACGCAGGAACCGGTCTTTACGCCTATCGTCGACGACTACTACAGCGGCATGGAAGTCATGATTCCTTTCTTCAGCCACTTGCTGGCGAAAAAGGTGACGGCTCACGACGTCTGGCAGGTTTTGGCCAGCCATTACGACGGCTGCCCCTTCGTCCACGTCCTTCCTTTTGGCGAAGACAAGGGCGGCTTTATCGCAGCCAATGATATGAGCGGCTACGACGATATGGAAATCCTGGTCACCGGCAATGACCAGCGCATCATGGTTACGTCCTTGTTCGACAACCTCGGCAAAGGCGCTTCCGGTGCAGCTATCCAGAATATGAACCTCATGATGGGCATTGATCCCACGACGGGGCTGAATTTAAAGTATTAGATGAATCAGATGAAAGGTGGAGTCAGTATGAGTCAGGTTTATGATAGCCTCAGCGTACCGCAAGGATTTCAGGCTGCCGGTACGTACAGTGGATTATGTAGCAGCCGTGTGAAATTGGATGTCGCCATGATCGTAAGCCGACGCGACTGCTCCATCGTTACCGCCACGAGTCAGGGCCTGATGACTCAGTCCGGTAAGGTGCTGCTCCTGCACAACGGTACGGCCCTTCCTGCTGGGCCGCGGGGCCATGAGATTTCTCAGGAAGTCTGCCAGGCCGCCGGGAAATGCATGGATGAAGCGCCAGACGATATCGCCCTGGTCGCCAGCGGGGCCAAAGGCCAGTATTTCCGCCCGTCCCTGCTCATCCACAGCCTAAAGACGCTGACGGCGGGATTGGGTACCGACAGCCAGCCGCTGGAAGCGGTCCTGGATAATGCCGGCGATGTCACGGCCTATCAGGTAGCCTTGTCCAGTGGGACGCCCGGCTGTTCCCTGAGCGGTGTCGCCGCCGACGGCACGGCCGACAGCGACGGCTTATGTGTCATCATGACCGATGCCCAGGCCGGCAGTGCTGTCATCGAAGGCGCCCTGGCTCAGGCCAAGGCGGCCATCGACACGGAAAACTTTACGTTCATCGTCATGGCCAACGGCATGGCCGGCAGCAGCCCGTGCAGTCAGGAGGTACTGGCTGATGGACTGGAACAGTTATTGAAAAAATTAGGCTTTCAAAATTCCTTGAAGGCCTGCAGTTAATGGGGGAATCTATTGTAATGTTTAAACGAATCGAACTCGTCTCGGAAGATGTCAAATCCGTAACCAATGCCCAGAAGGCGCAGATCTTGATGAACGCCCTGCCGTACATCAAGAAATACAGCAACAAAATCGTCGTCGTCAAATACGGCGGCAATGCCATGATCAACGAAGACCTGAGAAAATCGGTCATGGGCGATATCGTCCTCTTGAACCTCATCGGCGTCAAGGTCGTCCTCGTCCACGGCGGCGGCCCGCACATCAAAGAGACGCTCAATAAATTGGGCATGGAATCGAAATTCCTCAACGGCCTGCGCGTCACCGATGCAGAAACGATGAAAGTCGTCCAGATGGTCCTGGCCGGTCAGGTCAACAAGGACCTGGTCAACCTCATCGGGACTATCGGCGGCAAAGCCATCGGCCTCTGCGGCATCGATGACCAGATGATCAAAGTCCAGAAACAGAGCGATGAACTGGGCTACGTCGGCCGCATTACCGACGTCGACGTTTCCATCATCAAAGATAACCTGGATAAAGGCTATATCCCGGTCATTTCGACCATCGGGACCGACACCAACGGCCAGGCTTATAACATCAACGCCGACACGGCAGCGGCTAAGATTGCCGGTGCCCTCAATGCAGAATGTATGCTGTCCATGACCAATATCGACGGCGTCCTCAAAGATAAGGACGATCCCGATTCATTGCTCACGGAAATCACCCTCGACCAGGCGCGGCAGCTGGAAAACGACGGCATCATCGCCGGCGGCATGATTCCCAAAGTCCAGTGCTGCACCGATGCCATCAAGGCCGGCGTCAAGCGCGTGTTCATCATCAACGGTACGGTTCCCCATGCCATCCTCATCGAAATGCTCACCGAAGAAGGCCTGGGCACCATGTTCGTAGGGCACTATTCAATCGGCAAATAAATGCGACTAGCACATGAAAATAAATTTTTTTCGTTGGTCGTAGGTCGTTCCTCGTTCATCGTATGGGAGTTAAAAATACCAAGCCATCGCGATGAACGATGAACTACGAACGAAAAACGGTCTCTTTGAGCGGCCTGCGGAGCCGTCAGGCTCCCATATTATAAGAAAGAAGGAATCCCCTAATGGCAGAAGATTATAAAACCCTTGATAAAGAATATATCGTCAATGTATATAACCGGGTCGGTGCCGTATTGGACCACGGCAAAGGCGCGATTTTATATGATGTAGACGGCAAGAAATACATCGACCTCAGCGCCGGTATTGCCGTCAACATCTTCGGCGTCTGTGACGACGTGTGGATCAAGGCCGTTGAAGCGCAGCTCCATAAATTGAGCCATATTTCCAATGTCTTCTTTACGGAACCCCAGACCGTCCTGGCCGAAAAACTCTGCCAGAAGACGGGCATGAAGAAGGTCTTCTTCTCGAACTCCGGTGCCGAAGCCAACGAATGTGCCATCAAGACGGCCCGCAAGTATTCGCACGACAAATACGGCGACGGCCGCTATACCATCGTCACCTTGAAGAACAGCTTCCACGGCCGGACCATTGCCACCTTGACGGCGTGCGGCCAGGATTCGCTCCATGAAGACTTCGGGCCCTTCGTCGACGGCTTCGTCTATGCTGAACCCGATGATTTTGCCGATATGAAGCGGCTCTGCGAAGAAAATAACGTCTGCGCCATCATGATGGAAATGGTCCAGGGCGAAGGCGGTGTCCATCCCCTCGACAAAGAATATGTCCAGCAGGTCGCAGAATATGCGCATGCCCACGATATCCTGATCATCGTCGACGAAGTCCAGACCGGTAATGGCCGGACGGGCTATCTCTATTCCTACATGGGCTACGGCATCCAGCCCGATATCGTTTCGACGGCTAAAGCCATCGGCGGCGGCCTGCCCTTGGGGGCTACGATGTTCGCCGATTCGACACAGCATACCCTGACCAACCATACCCATGGTTCGACCTTCGGCGGCAACCCGATTTGTACGGCCGGCGGCATTTCCATCATCGACCGCCTCGACGACGCCCTCATGGAAGAAGTCCGGGAAAAAGGGAAATACATCAAAGAAGAACTGGAACAGTGCGAACACGTCGACCATGTATCCGGCATGGGCCTCATGATTGGCGTCACCCTCAAGAATAAAGCCCTCATGGACGTCGTAGAAGGCTGCGTCGACCACGGCGTCCTCGTCCTCACGGCCAACGGCCTCCTGCGCCTCCTGCCGCCGCTCAACATCCCCTGGGATGAATTGAAAGAAGCCATCAGCATCGTCAAGAAAGTCATCGATAAATAGAATATAGTTTGCAGTATCAAGTTTGTAGTGAAAAAGGCGCTGTCGCACATGCGACAGCGCCTTTTTGGCAGTCAGCGGCTAGCTGTTAGCCGTTCGCAGTTCGCAAAAATACACGGCCCATGGCCGAACTGTAGGGGCTTCCCGTGGGAAGCCCGCCAGAGAGATTTCATCACAGCCTATTCGAGTATAATGGCAGGCTTTTGCGAGTCACGAATAATGAACCACGGCCTTTCTCGCGGATTCAGATGCGGCGTTCCGCCGCGACAGACTCAAACTAACAACGACGCTTCGGGAAGCCCTCAGCGCGTAGCGGGCCGCCCTCCGGAATATCCTCCGGGACGTCCCCTACGAAATCGCATACAGGCGATAGGAATGAAAACGCGGTCACAGATTGCAAAAAAATACGCGGCCAACGGCCATGTGCGTAGGGGCCGACCTTTAACCTCTCAGACCGCCTTTGGCGGCCAGCTCCCCTATAAAGGGAGCCTTGTGCGGCCCGCTGCGATATTCGACCACAGCCCATTCGGTTTTGATGGTATGTTTTTTGATTACGAATAACACGCCACGGCCTTTCCTTGGACTCAGATGCGGCGTTCCGCCGCGACAGACTCATGATTGTATTACGACCATGCGCCGTCCGTCATAAATTCCGGATATGCACAGGATTCAGGCGGGCCGCCCGTTGGGACGGCCCCTACGGTATCGCAGCCAGGCGATGAAAAAAGAGCGTGGTCCGCAGGACACAAAAAATACATGGCCCATGGCCGAACTGTAGGGGCTTCCCGTGCCTTTTCAGTCCGTCAGGTCATGACTGTAAGGAATGGCAAGACGGCTGCTGAAACGGACCGCAGTAGAGGGGAAGCCCGCCAGAGAGATTTCATCACAGCCCATTCGAGTATACTGGTAGACTTTTTACGAGCCACGAACAACGAGCCACGAGCCACTATTTTTTCACGAGCCGAGGGTTACTCGAGGCGATGTATTCAATTTGAGTTTGTTGCCGCGAAGCGGCATCTGAGTCAAAAAAAATAGCTGTCTTCTCATTAAGAGAGACAGTTATTTTTTGAATCGAATACAAAGTTTTTCTTATGCTGCGGAATGATAATTGACTACGGCAATTTCCGTCATTGAATTACGGACGCTGTTTACGATATGTTCCAGTTGTTCGGCTACTTCATCAGTATATGAAGTTTCACCACACTGGGTACATACCTGTGATGGAACATTGCGAACGATGACGATACAATTTCCTAAATCTACCATAAAAGTCGTCAGCTGGTTTTCAATTTTTCCCTTGCACAAAAAGCAGGTCGACATGATATTTCACACCTTTCTTCTTGTAAAAGATGAATCCCACATAGTTTCATCGGGACGATAAGCTGTAATAATCCACAATTTATCATCACCGATTCCGCAGACAACATGCAAAGGCTTGTTTAGTGAAGTAATTCCTAAGACTAAACAACTTGGATAAGGATAATCTGATGGATATTCCTCGATGATTTTTCCATTTAGAAGAGCTGTTTTTACGTCGCTTCGCAAGATATTTCTTTTAATTAAACGCTGCATGACATGTGCGGTCCATTGAATTCGATGCTCTATGCAATATTTTCTTATTTTAGCTATTTCCATATTTTACATTCCAATATTATTTCTAACTGATAGAAACGATTTATCAGAATTATTGTATCATATCCCTGGGGCAAAGTACAAGTAATCAGGCTATTGCGTCGGAGATGAGAACAAATAAGAACGCAAGCCGCAGTTCGCAGGTGGCCGGTCGCAGTTCGCAAAAAAACACGGCCAGCGACCTTGTGCGTAGGGGCTGTCCCAAGCCTTTTTGGCCCGTCAGGTGCCGTCCGACAGAAGGCGCAGGACGGTTGCCAAAACGGACAGCTGTGGCTGGGCAGCCCGCTGCGATATTCAGCCACAGCCTATTCTGTATAATAGTAAGTCTGTAGGGGCTTCCACGTGGGAAGCCCGCTAGAGAGATTTGACCACAGC
>ERZ773248.566-NODE-566-length-45041-cov-16.850020_pt1 | contig 45041 bp, 41 predicted proteins | sample MGYA00580518_ERZ773248 | MGnify/ENA primary metagenome ERZ773248 (study PRJEB29015, sample SAMEA2737762) | human gut metagenome | biome: human gut; feature: human-associated habitat; material: faeces | place: China | collected 2012 ...
ACTTTGTCCGGATCGTTTGCATCTACGATCATCAGGACACTCTGCTTAAAGAAAGGATCCTTGATCTCCGCCGCTTTATCCTCCAACGCCAGAAGGCCACTCTGCCTTGCTATGGTTCCCAGATCTACAAGCTGTTCGATCAATTTTGGGACATTATAGCGGTTTCCTCTTATGAGTACTGCAAAGTGCTTTGGGATATCCTTTAATATCCCTAATGGATAGCTGGACAAAGTTGCTGACAGAGCCCCACCAATTACAATGACCATACTGGGGATATCAATAAAGTTACCAATCTTGGCAAAACTGATTCCGTTTACAATTAAAGCAAAACCCAGGATTATACCTAGTAATGTTGTGGGATCCACCTGTTTTTCCTCCTAAATCTGCTCCTCTTTTTTTATGCTGATGCACCTTTGAAAGAACCCGGCCACCTGATCTTTGATACTTTCCACACTGTCCTTTACCAGATAGTAGTCTCCATTCATCATACGGATCTTTGTTTCCGGGATCTGTTCGATCAATTCAACCTGAAGCCAGTTCAGATATAAAATTTCTCCGTTAAGTCGTTCTACACAGATCATATTACTTACCGCTTCATGTTGATCAGGTCAGACAGGATCTCATCACTGACTGTTATGATCTTTGAATTGGCCTGAAAACCTCTTTGTGTTGTGATCATATCGGAAAATTCCTTTGCAAGATCCACATTGGAAGCCTCCAGATATCCGGTCATTAAAGAAGAGGTGCTTCCTCCGGGGATCGTAGCGGAAGCATTACCACTGTTATCGCTTTCTGCTGCCCCATAATAAAACGACCCCTTTTTGCTTAAGCCCTCCGGATTCTGGAAGGTGGCAATGGCAACCTTACCGATGCTGACGGTTTTTCCATCCTTATCCTTGTCCGTTGACTTTACTGTACCTGAAATCTCTCCCAGACTGTTGATCTTTACATTTGTCAGCTGCAGCGAATCGTTATCAAAGTCTGCGCCTGTTACCGCAGAAGGAACCTTGATAGCTACAAGTTCTCCGTCAAATTTTGTTGGAGCTTCTACCGCATCCGGACGGAAACCATAAACAAAATTTCCGTTGGCATCTGTAAGATATCCATTTCCGTCAATATTGAACTGACCAACTCTGGTATAATCAAAGTCCGTTTTCTTCATATCCGCTACTGCAACATTTCCTGTGCTCTTTGGAAATGTAATAAAGAAGCCTTCTCCGTCTACGCTTGCATTAAGGCCACCTACATAAGTTGGTGTAGAGGCACTCATATCTGTACTGATGGAACCCATCATGGAACCATATCCATACTGGGCTGCATTTACACCACCGGCATTCTCGCTTCCCTTTGTGGAAGTGGTGGAAGTCTGGTACATTGCCTCTTTAAAGCTGTAACTCTGGGACTTAAAACCAAATGTATTTACGTTTGCAATATTGTTGCCGATGACATCCAGTTTGTTCTGATGCGCCCTAAGACCTGATACTGCTGAATCCATTGCTCTTAACATATTCTTTTGCTCCTTTTTACATTTCTTCTGTTTCTATATCTTCAGATCCTGTGTCTTTCAGATCTGCATTTGCTAACTGTTCTGTGATCTTATCTGTTTTTTCAGATCCTCTGTCAGGATCTTTTTCACCTGCTGACTCTGACTTATCTGTTGTATCCTGTGGGTCCTGAAGCTTTCCTACTCCCAGGACACTGGACATCTTATAACCAGTATCATCACCTTCCAGACGTACTATCGGATCTCCCTTGGTAAAATCAACAGAAACTACCTTTCCGTATTTCACGCCATTTGCTGTCCCGGTATCAGGATCTGTAACTGCCACAGTTACCTCCTGACCGATCAGGCTGCCTGCATACGTCTGTGTTGTAACAGCAGCTGATGTATTTAATGACTCTGTCATGGCAGTAAGTGACTGGACCATTGCCATATTGGTCATCTGGGACATCATTTCACTGTTATCCATAGGGCTTGTCATATCCTGATTGGAAAGCTGTGCTGCTAACAGCTTGATAAAGCTGTTTACATCCATCGTGTTCTTGCTGTTGGATCCGGCACTGTAAACACCTGCCTGATACGGGTTTGCAGTGCTGCTGACTGTTATTTGATCTGCCATATCACTTTAATCCTCCTTCTAGGCCAGTCCCAGCCTTAGCTGTTGGGCAAAGCTGTCATCCTGCTTCTGGCGCTGCTCTTTTTGATCCTGCCTGCCGTTTCTGCCATGACCGGGATCCTGATCCATGTTTTGCCTGTTTTCAGTCTGTTCCGGTGTGTAAATAACAGTAGGAGTTCCTGTTTTTTCTTCCAGGATCTGCGCCAGATGCCCTGCTTCTTTGCTTAATATCTCCAGTGTTTTTGCACTGGTTGAAAAAATAGTGACCTCTGTTTTTCCTTTTTCATACTCCAGCCGGATAGTCAGCTTTCCAAGCCTTTCCGGCTCCAGGGAAAGCTCCAGCTTTCCTTTTTTTTCACTGATCTTTGTATCCAGGTAGTTTCCCAGATCCTCTGTCAATGTATCCTGGGCTGTTGCCAGCCGGTCTGCCGGTCCTGTATCAACAGCAGCTGGTTTTGCTGCTGTTCCAGCTGAACTTTCAACAGTTCCTGTATAACCGGACGATGCCAGGGCTGTCATTTCCTTTCCGGAAAGATGTTCCTTCTGGTCTGGTATTTCTTCTTCCCGGTTCATTTTGGCAGTTTGCTTTGACTGCCCGGTTTCTTCTGTCCGACCTGTATCTTCTGTCTCTCCGGTCTGTTCCAGCCTGTTCTGGAGTTTTAAGCTATCTGCATGGACAGCTATTTCTGAGTGGGGGGATTCTGTCTGCTGTATGGTACTGACAGCTGCCGTCTGGTCCTCCATTCCTGTTTCCGACGTTGTCTGTACAGCCAGATCTTGTATTCCATTTATTTCATTGTTGTAAACAGCAGGCGTTTTACTATTTTCTGCTGTTATCTGTACAAAGGTCCTGTAGCAAGTTTCAGAAGCATAGGCAACTGCCAGTTCCTGCTCCTGCTCTTTTTCTCCATCCTGGCTGTTCTTTTCGTCCTGTATGTCCGTTACTTTTATTTCTGCTTTTATTTCATCTGTTTTTTCGTTTTCTCCGGACTGCCTGCCATTAACCTGTTTTTCATTTCCCCTATTTTTGGTTTCTTCTGGCTGTGTTTCTTTATTTTTTGTTTCCCCTGTTTCTGCTTTTTTTGTTTCGTCATCCTGGGCTGCTTTTTTCTTGTATTTTGTCAGCATAGATGCAAAATCTGACCCATTCCCTACTTTTTCTTCTGAGTTCGTACCTGACTTCACAGAATATCCTGTTTTTACCTGACCGGCATTTTCAATCCTGTTCAACCTAGACCACCTCCCTGTTTTGAGAATACCTGGCTGTTCTTGAAGCATATTCTTCTATAAACAGCTCCTGTGCCTTTTTTGCTGCTTTTTCATACTCACTCTGCCGCCTGTCCTTTAACTTTTCATAACGGGACGTATCTATCTTTGCAGCGATCACTTGTTCTTTTTTCTTTTCTTCCTGCTGCTGTAAAAGCTTTAACTGTTCCTGTTTTTTCCGGATCTGATCTTCCATTTCACTGATATACATACCATAAAGACAAATATCTTTTATCTGTACATCCTGTTTTTTCAAATCATCCATCTTATTCTGGGCAGATACCAGCTTGTTCTCCAGTTCCTGTATCTCTGCTTCTTTTTTTCGGATCTGTGCCAGAAGTGTACCATGTTCTGCCTTAATGCTGTCCAGAATCTGTTCCTTATAATGAAGTACATTTTCAAGACTGTATTTAAATCTCTTCATCTTAAGTATCATCTCCTATAACTGCTAACCCACGATTTTTTCCATTCTTCTTATGCTTTCCTCATAAGGGATATTTTCATTTGTTTCCTGTTCCAGAAATTTATTCATATCACCTATGCGGTCAACTGCTTCATCCAGAGCACTGTTTGCACCTTTTTTGTAAGCGCCAATGGAGATCAGGTCTGCATTTTTCTGATAAAGACTTAACATGTTCCTGAACCTTGAAGCTGCTTTCCGGTGTTCTTCCCCGGCTATATCATTCATAAGACGTGAAATACTTGCACTGATATCAATAGCCGGAAAATGGTTTGCATTAGCCAGCTGCCTGCTTAAAACAATATGACCATCCAAAATACCTCTGACTGTATCAGCCACCGGCTCATTGGTATCGTCTCCCTCCACCAGTACCGTATAAATCCCGGTAATGGAACCTTTTGCAAAATTCCCGCTTCTTTCCAGAAGCCTTGGAAATTCTGCATAAATAGAAGGTGTATAACCTCTGGCTATAGGCGGTTCTCCAATAGCAAGACCGATCTCCCTCTGTGCCATGGCATATCTGGTAAGAGAATCCATCATCAGCAGCACATCTGCTCCCTGATCCCTGAAATATTCAGCGATCGTTGTTGCAACCAGGGGACATTTCATACGCAGCATTGCCGGCTGGTCTGATGTGGCTACAATAAGGACAGAACGTTTCATGCCCTCTTCTCCCAGATCCTTTTTAACAAATTCCAGAACCTCCCTGCCTCGCTCTCCTACCAGGGCGATCACATTGATATCTGTTTTTACATTCCGGGCGATCATTCCCATCAATGTACTTTTTCCAACACCGGAGCCTGCAAAAATCCCCATTCTCTGACCTTTTCCAATGGTATTTAAACCATCAATGGCCTTAATCCCAAATTCCAGATGTTCCCTGATAGGAGGACGGTTAAGAGGGTTGATATAGGCACTGTCTACTGTATAAAGCTTCCCTGGGGGAAACTCTCCTTTTTCATCAATGGGATGCCCCAGCGCGTTGATGATACGCCCTTTCAGGAAGTCTCCCACCGGTATCTGCAAACGGCATCCGGTATTGCGGACAAAACTTCCCGCTGTGATCCCGCTGATATTTTCATAGGTCATCAGCTGTATTTTGCCATTTTTGAATCCTACCACTTCCGCAGGAACCTGACAGTTCTCAGCTTCATTGTAGATCATAACAATATCACCAACACCGGATCTGCCTCCGGAAGCTTCCATTGACATTCCCACTACATTTTCAATTTTTCCAATGCGGTCTGCTGTTTCTGCCTGCTGTATTAACTTCAGGAGATTTTCATACATGGTTTTCACCTCTGTGTACTTTATGTATCCATAAAATCTTTATGTATTGGCGTTGTCTACAAGTCTGTGTATATTTTCAAGCTGGGTATCTACACTCATATCTATGATCCCGTCCGGCATTTCGATGATACAGCTTCCGCATTTTCCGTCCTCCATTACTATAAATTTGACGTTGTCAGAGAGCCGTGACAGTTTCTCTGCCAGATGTCCATCTGCCTGAACCATGGTCTCATAGTCTTCTTTTTCCATATAGATCTTGACCCAGTCCATTTTCTGCAGTTTTTCTGTTTCAGCTTCTATCATCCTGCTTATAACAGAACCGCTGGATCTCAGGCTGATATGGATCACTTTTTCAGCCACTGCCACAGCAATATCTTTTAATTCTTCCAGATATTCTCTGAGGCATTTTTCTTTTTCTTTGTTGATCTCTATTAAGGCTTTTTCCAGGCTTTCTTTAAAAAACCGCTGATTTTCATGATGTTTCGCCTCATTTTCCTCTTCTGCCCGGATCAATCCCTCTTCATAGCCTTTTTGTCTGCCTTCTTCAAATCCTTTCATCCGGGCTTCCTCAAAGATCTGTTCTGCCTTTTCGTTTGCTTCCTGTTCAATGGCTGCCGCTTCTTTCCGGGCTTCTTCTAATATTTTTTCTTTTTCCCTGAGCACCAGCTCTATTTGTTCCTGACTGCATTCCAGACCATTGTATGTATCATTGCCCGCATTTAAAGAAGCTTCCGTTTCTTTTTTATTCTGCTTTTCTGTTTCTAGTTTCTGTGCATCCGGTGCTGTAAATACCTGTAAGGGAAGCTTCCGGACTCTGGCTTTATTTTCAAAGCCTGTATCCTGATCAGACAACAATGTTATCGTCATCTCCTCCCTTATTGATTATTACTTCTCCTGCATCTTCCAGTTTACGGATCAGATTAACAATACGCTGCTGTGCCTCTTCCACTTCCTTAAGCCTTACATTGGTAGTGATCTCCAGGTCTCCCTTGACTGTTTCTGCCATACGCTTGGACATATTTGCAAAGAATACATTCTTCATATCCTCTGATGCAGTCTTTAATGCATATACAATATCCTTGGAATCGCAATCCCTGATGAAACGCTGTACAGATCTTGGATCCATATCGATGATATTCTCGAACATGAACATCTTGTCCCTGATACTCTTTGACAGCTCCGGATTGTCTTTATCCATTTCATCAAAAATCTGTCTCTCATTTCCCCGGTCAACATGGTTCATTACATCTGCAACATAATCAATACCACCCAGGTTCATGTTATCCTCACTGGTAATGATAGTAGCGAATTTCCTCTTCATTTCCTCTTCCACAATAGCTATTGCCTCAGGAGATACACGACTCATATTTGCCATGCCTTCAAGTACCGGTATTCTTTTTTCATTTGGAAGCTGTTCCAGTATCTGTGCTGCCTGCTGAGGATCCATATAAGACATGATCAAAGCGATCACCTGGGGCCGCTCATGCTGGAGCAGGGCAAGAAGGGATTTTGGATCTCCTTTTGTAAAAAAATTAAATGGCTTAGACTGAAGAGTCTTGGATACTTTTTCCAGGAGATTTCTGGCTGTGGTTTCTCCAAATGCTTTTTCCAGTACGCTTCTGGCATAATCCAGGCCTCCGTCTGTCATCATCTTGTGGGTAAGGCACATTTTATAAAACTCATCTAATGCGTTCTCCACCTGGGTATTATTTGTTTTTCCAAGCTTTGCTACCTCATAAGTCAGGTCTTCGATTTCCTGTTCACTGAGATATTTATAAATCTGGGAAGCGCGGTCTGCTCCCAAAGACACAACTACCACTGCTGCTTTCGCCCGCGCATCCATTTTATCCAGTTCGGATCCCCCAGTAATATCTGTTATCTTACTTTCCTCTATTTCTGCCATCGTTTCCTCCACCAGTAAGCAGCCAATTCTGGATCAGTTTTGCTGCGATCTGTGGATTTTCATCCACAAAGGAACCGATCTCCTGTTTTAATTTCAGACTGTGCTGCATTTTCAGATTTAAAATTTCTTCATTTTTCTTAAGTTCATCGTCCTGTCCCTGAAGCGCCGACTGTTCCTCTTCAGTTAACAAGGATATATTCCCATCATTTTTAGTTTTATTGTCGGCGACAATGGCATTTTGAGGATTTTCAGTAATCGCACCTCCATCCGGTATCTGTTCCAACAGTGCCTGTCTTTCTTCTTCTGATGCTTTCAAATGCTGCCTGCTGAGTATCAGCAAAGCAATCAGCAATACCAGAAGCAGCCCACCTGCCCCTATGGCGATCAAAAGAGGCAATGGAAGCTTTGCTTTCTGTGCCGGTGCTGTTACCGGCGCTGTATCTGTGTTTTTACTAGCTGCTGAAAGAGCTCTTATAACCGTGATCTTTGAAGGAGCGTCCTCCTGGGTAATACCTGCTGAATTAGCTACAAGACTGACCAGATCTGCGTCTGCAATAGATGTATCATCTGTATCAATAGTAACGCCTACTGTTGTATTTTCCAGAACACCCGGATCGATCTGGCGCTGTTCTTTTGTGGAATTATACAGCCACTCTCTTACTGCGCTGTTGTTGGAATATGTATCTGAACCTGCCTGTGTGCCTGTCTGGCCCGTATAACGGGGTGTATCTGCATTAGCATCTGCGCCTGCTGCGCCTCCATTTCCCGAAGATGTACTTCCTGTATTCTCCCCTGCTGTTTCTTCTTTTTCCAACAGTCCTGTTTTATCATTCTGGTCAACCTTATCCGGAGTGGTATACTGGACTGTTTCCTGGATCAGCTTCTGCATATTCAGTGTGCCTTTTACAGAAACTGCAACTTTTCCCTGACCATACATTAATTCCAGGACACGGCGCACATTTCCTGCTATATTTTTTTCTACCTGACTGGTAAGCTCTGCTACATCTTTTCCTGTACCAGCAGTATTACCTGCCTCATCTTCACCGCCGACTTCCGTCATGGTAGCAGCATCAAATACAGAAACATTGGTAAAATTCATTCCCTTTACAGCTCTTGCGATCAGGTTTTTGATAGCAGCTGCCTTTGTATCTGTCAGATCCTGTCCGGGATTCATTGTCACCACAACAGAGGCTGATGCATCTGTCTGCTGTGCATCATCCAGTGCATATTTCTGAGTTCCGCCTTCTGCTATGGTCACTTTTGCATCACGTACCCCTTCAAATAATCCGATCTGGGCACCAAGACGGTCCTGAAGTTCATACAATGTATATTTTTCCTTATCCTTTTCAGTGCTCATGATTCCCGCATTATTACGGTACATATCATAAGTAAAGCCGCTTTTAGGATATCCTTTACTTAGCAATTCAGCCCTGGTCTTATCTACTGTATCTGACATTACCTGGACAGAGCCGTTTTTGTCATTGTATCTGTAATCAACACCTTCATCCTGAAGAAGACTTACAACTGCCTGGGCATCTTCTGAGCTCATTCCTGTAAACAAGGTACTGTATCCTTTTTTCGTGCCCATATTCAGGACCAGAAGTCCGGCTGCCGCCAGGATAATCGTCCCCGCTGCAATGACTGCGATCATTTTTTTTGTTTTCCCTGGCATCTTCTGCCATGCTTCTTTTAGATTCTGCACTGTTCCATTCATCCTTTGCATTTCCATATATAGCAAATATTAAAAATCTACTGTACCATTCCATGGTCAGCAGTATTAAACACTCATCTTTAAAATTTCGTTATACGCTTCCATTGCTTTATTTCTAAGAGAGATCATAACTTCCAGGCTCAGTTCTGCTTTTGCCTGGGCGATTGGAAGACTGTGGGCATCTTCTAACTGTCCCGTTGCCAGAAGATACTGTTTCTGTTCTACATCCTTCTGTGTGTCGTAAACATTTTGCACTGTATCTTCAAGCACTGACTGGAACACAGATTTTGTGCCAATTTTCGCACCTGTTGTTTCATCATTCTTTCCAACAGCATTCCACTCTTTCATGGGGGTAATAAAGCCATTCACCTGTTCAATCATTTTATATTTTCTCCTTAACCGTATAATTTGTATGATTTAAAAGTTTTTAGCTGCGCTGCGCAGACGCGAAAGATCGCTGCTCACAGAACTGATCATATACTGGTATTCATAAGCTGTTCTTGCCAATTCAACCTGTTCCTGATCCATATCCACATTATTCTCATCCAGTCTGGTTGATTCATTTAAGGTGGTATGGACAGAGGGTCTCATATTTTCAATCCCTCTTGCCACATTTTTCATAGAAGCCTTCTGCACAGTAAGAGCAGACCGGATCTTCTGTGCCAATTCATTCTCAAAGGTCATATATTGTGACTTAAAGCCTGGCGTATCAACATTCGCAATGTTGTTCATAGTCAGGTTCTGTCTCATCCATAAGCTGTCCAGGGTTTTTTCTCCAAGTAATAATCCATTTCCATACAAGTCCATCATAAATGTTCATCCTCCTGTGTAGCTGATATATTGGTATATTATATTTGACTTTTCTTTAAAAAAATGTACACCGATAATACCCCTTGATGGAAGGGGGTTATAATTTAATATTTCTTTATCTTTATCCTTATCGGCGTATTCTGTATAATATAATATAATATAATCTCTTTTTTTTCAAGTTCAAACTTTTTGGTACATTATCTTGCCCCTAGACATATATTGCAAACTTTTATAGCGTATTTTTTCTATGTTTTAGTTCTAATTCCTATTTACTTTTTTACTTAACTTTATATAGCCATGTTTTCTATACCCATCCCCCGTTATTTTATCTATTTATATTGATATGTTTTTATCAATATAGAGATATTATTAATTTTTTATAAATTTTTCTATTTTTAATTTTATTTTTTTTATTATTTTTTTAACGTCCATGCATTATTATGCAAATGTTTGCTATTTTCACATGTATTTGTTTTTTCCTGCCATAAACGTTATAAGAACTGTAAAAATTATTCCGTGTTTTGCATTTCCGCAGTTCTCAAAACATTTGTAATAAAAAAACCGGACCGACTATAAAGTCGTCCGGCAATTATAAAAATCCACAGATTCCTTACTTTTTTTAATAGTATGCCAGTATACTGGCACCAGCAACCCACATGCCCTTTGCGAATGCGGTCCTACAAACTTGCGCCGTAGTTTTGGGCTACATAGTTGGAAATAGCAATACCAAAAGCTGCATTCATAAGAACGGATATCTGGTCTACCTTTGTTGCTGCTGTATATCCGGCGGTTGTTTCTGTTCCCAGTGCATTAACCGCTCCCTTCATAGCCAGTTAGCCAATACACATAACTGATATTTGAAAGCCCATGGGAAAACCAATGCCTAAATGGGTTTTTACGGCCGGAGACAGAGTTGTGAAATCCTCTTTTTCCAGCCGGAGTATGAGAAATTCCGCCACAAGTTTTATTTCTGATTTTCCCTATTTTCCCCTAATCTTTCCAATATTAAATCTATTCTCCTGTCATTATTAATGCTGATTTCTGGAGCACTTCTCCGCATCGATCGCCAAGACGAACATAAGCACATAAAGTGCATTTTCCGGGTCTGCAATATCTAAGACATAAGTATCTGTCATATGGAACAGTTCCTTAGAAATAACCGCTATCTCCCGGCCTCCAGCCCCGGTAATGGTGTAGTCCCACTCCATAAAACTGCCCCTGATCTCCCAGCCGTTAAAATCAATATTATAACTGGGCTTTAAGAAAGAAATTTCCTTACTGATGCAGCCTATGTACTGTGGCCCCTCATACAGTTCAAACTTTGGCAGAAAAGTAAAAACACGTTCTTTTACTGTCCCCACTTCCCTTCCGGACACATCATATATTTTCAGGCAATGTCCCCAGGAAAGCTGGCCCTTTACTGTGTATACTGTGTTCTCATGCTCATCATAAATATCATAACTGTCAAACCAGGAAAAAAATCTCTGACGGAAAAGAAGCTTCATACTCTGATATCTCCTATAATATTAAAAAAATGTAGTTAATACGACCAGCATATGACATAGATGAACTTTAACATTTTATGCGGACCAGCTTGGCTATTGTTTCACAGTTTGCAGTTGCCGGAAACTTTATATATGCTCATACCCTATGATTTTATATAATTCCCTAATTTCCGCATAAAATAAGGATTTCTAAGGCATCCATTTTTCATTTATCACTATACATAACCCGCTGTAATATATAATAATTCGTTGACCATAGTCAAATCGTAGTCATTAACTACGGTTCATTTGTATCTACTGACTTAAGCCCGGATACTTTAAAGCTCCGTTCTGATCAGGAGTCAATACTACTGGTTTCGTAGCCATACGACCTTCTGTATCCATATAATACCATTTTCCACCTATAGTCTGCAAGCCTTTTACCATGGCACCATCGGAGCCGAGGTAATACCAGGAACCTTTGTACTGGTACCAAACATCATGGACCATCTTTCCGGCACCGTCGAACCAGTACCATTTGCCATTATCCTCATACCAGGCGTTGGTTACATGCTTGCCGCTACCATCCTTGGAATAAAAACGCCAACCACTGTCCTCCTGTTGCCAACCAGTCTTGACCTGATTCGCTACCGGAGTTAAAGTTTGATGACCTGGTGCGCTCCTGTTGCTGCCAGCCCGGATACAATACCAATAGCTGCAGCGTTGATCACATCCGTTGCTGGGAACTCCGGCATAAGGTACATACCCGCTACTCCCAGGATGCCGCCGGTCACTCCACAAATTACCGGGATAACCTCATCCTTGACCTTAGTGGTTGCCTTACATGCCATGCCGCCCAGGTAACAGATTGCTGTGATCGCTGTTACGCTTCCAATTCCAAAATCCATATCTATACCTCCTGTTCTGCCGGCTCATATGGTAAAGCCAGACATCTGTTATAAAGATTTTCTCCGGTTCCATTTCCACCCAACGCTTTATATGGCCTGAACATATACTCCAGATTGTCTCTGTCTTCTACAGTGCAATATTTTTATTTTCTTCCATGTAGCGGTAATAATGCTACTCCTTATTACCTATTTATGTATCGATTGATGAAGACAGCGGGGTTTGATTTTTTAAATGTTCCGCCGACAATCGCAGGACAGATAACTGCTTTTAACTCTATTGATGATATAATAAGAGCACGGAAAGAAAACGGAGAACGTAATTCTGGAAATAATGCTACTTACATTGAAAAAATGCTCCTCATGAATATGAAATATATGGTAAAACTTACGGTGCAAACAAATATGATACAAGTCTAATTTGTTATGCCATTAGCAAATTAGCCCAACCTCAAGATCATATTGTTCTTTATGAATATAATGAAAAAGATTTAAAAGAATTACCTACTGCAAGTCTTGATGTGATTCGTTCAATGGGAAATATAGTAATTTAATTTCTTCTTATGAGAAATTAAATGATATTGTATTAATGAAATGCGGAAACATTGTTATCATTGATATTGCCATACTAAAGGCCACATTACCAGGAGGATGGACAAAGCTGTTTGACATTCCATCTGGTACAATTTCTAGCACTGCCGCCACTGGTTTAACAGTTCTTCTGTCTTCTCTTTTTTCGCATATAGGAATGTAAACAATCCAGCCAGTGCAAAAATCTTTCCACCAGTGTACTGGCTGAAACCTTTACAGGAATGGGGTCAGCCAGTATGCTTCTGTCTGATTCACGCATCAAATAGTATTTTCTTTTTAAAATGCCTGTAACAAACATCGTGTACCGCTCACCAGCAATCTCAAACTCTATTACCCGCCCCACGTTCTCACCTCCTTTCTTATATCAGATTTACGGTTTTATCGTAATCAAAGGGTAAAAAAATAAGCTGTTCATACGGAATACCGTAAACCTCTTCAATCTTTCTTAACACAGGAATATCCAGATAGCTTTTGCCTCGCTCATAGTTCCCAAGCGTATCAACGCTTACTCCTATACGTTTCGCCGCTTCTTCCTGGGTATAACGCTTCATTTCCCGGGCGGTTTTTAATGTGAAGCGGGACTTTACTTTCTGCACTCTCATCTCCTCCTTTCCGTTTCTACGCTCACTATACTACGGTTTAATCATAATATCAACGGTTTTTTCGTAATTTTTTAAGTTTATCTTGATTTTTTTACGGAATAATCATATAATCAAACCATAAGGAGGTTGCGTCTATGAGTAATCTTGGAAATAAAGAAATAATGGCAAAGAATATCCGATATTACATGGATAAATATGATAAAACCCGGCAAGAAATGTGTGATGCTTTGGGTGTTAAATATACAACTTTTACAGATTGGGTAAAAGGCAACTCTTACCCACGTATTGATAAGATAGAAATGATGGCAAACTACTTTGGTATTTCAAAAGCAGATTTGGTTGAGGATCATAATGATATGCAGCAATCAGAAATGCCCTACTACCTCAACGATGAGACCCGCCAGATTGCCCAAGAAGCTTTTGAGAATCCCGAACTTCGCACTCTCTTCCACGTGGCCAGAGACATTCCACCAGAACGCCTGAAGGCACACATCGAATTTATGAAAAGCCTGAAAGCTCAGGAAAAAGGTGACCCTGACGAACCATGTTAATCCGGTCAGTTCATTGACAATGTAATACACTTACCCAGGCAGCCAGTAGAGCGGCCATGGCTTTCCCGCTCTGAGTCTTGGAAGGGAGGGATGCCTTATGAGTACATATGAGGAATTACAGCTTATCGTTTCTGTAGCAGCACTAATCGTGGCAATCCTTACTTATACCCATAAAAAATAGCCGTCCTGCCCTGGTAAGCTGACGACTATTTTTTAGTTCAACATTCGCCAGGACGGGGAGCCTTCACCTCCCTTACTGGCTGTCTTGTTAAGTGTATTATAAGTCATTCCGTTTTATTTGTCAAACATGACTATAACGCAGCACATTGACAATAATATACTTACCAAGGGGAGCTGAAGGGGCGATTATGTCAGCCGCCGGACGATATACAGGAGGAGGCTGGTGCTTATGGTTACATATTCTGATTTATTTCAGTTTGTGATTATGCTTTGTGCTGTGATAACCCTCGTTGCTTATTTTACACACAAAAAATAGCGCCCTCGTCCTGGTAAGATAAGGCGCTATTTTTTAGGCTAATGCTTGTCTAGCTTTCAGCTCTCTCGTTAAGTATATTATAGGTCAAACCATTTTATTTGTCAAATACACAAAGGAGAATGCTTTTGAATAATACACTACTATCCGAAGCGTTCGGTGTTTACTATCTGGATATGGATACCGCTGTAGAAGAACAGATCAGCTTTAACTCTGACGGCAGCTTTTCTATTTTTATCAATGTCAAGTTAAACTATGAGCGCCAAATGCTAGCTTATCAACATGCCATACAGCATATTATGCAAAATGATTTTTCCAAAGCTGATGCTGATGAAATTGAACAGGCTATGTAATATCGTCTGTATGGGAAAAGTAATTGGAATTGAAACTATTATTTCACGCTTAAAAGACTTACTGAAGTAGCTATCGTTGATTATAATCATGCTGCCTAACTATCACAGGAAAGGAAGTGTCCACAATGATGTATCCCTATTTAACATTAAACGATGATACAGAAATTACTCATTCCGAAGTACGTCCAGATGGCCGTGTGAAAGTTTATATTGAAACTCCGGATGAAAAAGACGGTTTTCATGATGCCACCTGCTATCTTCCAGATTATACCTGGGAAAGCATTCACGGATATTCTGATCAGGAAATGGAATATTTCAAGCGCCTGATTCGTGACAATGCTCATCTTATTCTGGAATTTGCCCAGGAAGGAGGCGTATTGAACGCCTCAAATTTTTAGGATTGGCTCCCTATATCGTTTACTTCTGGTCAAACAAAGGAATACCCTTAGAGCCCGTTCACGTTCATATTGCAGAAGGAAGAGCCTCCGCAAGCAGTGCATTAGAAAATAATGAAAAAAAAGAAGAATAGGTTTTCTATTCTTCTAATCAAAATATACGATGTATATAAAAATTAATTGCCATATCTCTTACGTGAAAAAATAATCGGAATTATGAGTACTATAGCAGCTCTAAAATATTCGTTTTCAATAAAAGAAGTTAGAGGAATCATTGCTAAAACCATTACAAAATACAGAAAGGTTGTTATACAATATACATCAATTTTTTTATGATATTTTATAAAAAAAATCCTCACCTATGACACCTCCCTACCTTTTTATTTAACTCAACTATAATCATTTTTGCTACTTATTTCAATAGATATTCTATAAACATTTATTACAATATTTTATTGCAGAAAGGATGTATATTTTATGCCAGAATTAAGCCGTTTTGAAGGAATGGTTATAAAAATGTTATTCAATGATACTGTACAGCACAACAAGCCGCATGTCCATGTAACATACGGTGAATACAAAGCTTCTGTCGGTATTGATGGTGAACTTCTTGCCGGTTCCTTACCTCAGAAGCAATTTAGAATGTTAGTGGGCTGGTTGGCTTTACACGAAGAGGAAGCTTATGCAGCCTGGAATAAAGCTGTACGTGGGGAACACTTTGACAAGATTAAACCTTTACAGTAAGGAGGTATCTGTATGTTTATTTTGAATGGAATTGTATATGCCAGTGAACGTCCTGAAAATATCGAAATCACACAGGCTACACCTTTAGAAGACATGATGATGATCCTAACCTTTTCCACTGGTGAACAGCGCTTATTTGATGCAACTGTTCTCACAGGGCCAGCCTTTCAGCCTTTAGCTGATACAAAGGTATTTAATTCATGCAAGGTCGTTAATGGAGTTGTTACCTGGATGGACGAAGAAATTGACTGTGCTCCTGAATTTATGTATGAGCACAGCTTCCCATATGATCGGGAAAAAGAAGCCGTATAAAACACTATTCATAAAGTGCAAGACCGCCCAGTGTTACCAGCACTGAACGGCCTCTTACATAGATTTTCTCTTGCCAGTCTCCCGGCCAGATATAAATCAGTCTGAACACCTGAATTATATCATCTCCAGGACGTCTGCGCAAGTGGCGTCTTTTTTTTACTCATTTTTACCCTCAAAACCAGAGATTTATAATTGCGACATCGCAAATGAAAGGAGAATGATATATGGGACAGTTAAGAACGCGGAAACGAGGTTCAACATGGCAATACAGTTTTGAAGCTGCACCTGTTGACGGAAAAAGAAGATCTATCTCAAAAGGGGGATTTCGCACAAAGGCCGAAGCTCTTGCCGCAGGTACTCAGGCTATCAATGAATACAACACATCCGGACAAGCTTTCACACCTACTGAAATAAGTGTATCAGATTATCTGGATTATTGGTTTGAGAACTATTGCAGAGTTAATTTAAAATATAATACACAGCTGGGTTATCTCTATATTGTAGAAAACCGGCTAAAATCACGATTCGGCCAATACCGTCTAAAATCTCTCACGACTGCTACTATCCAGGAATATGTGAACCAGTTAAAAATTGACGGACTTGCAAAATCTTCTGTCCTTGGGATTTTACGGGTATTGTCCGCAGCCTATGAATATGCCATAGAGCCTCTGCAATATGTCCGTGAAAATCCATGCAGCCGAGTAAAACTGCCAAAGTTCGAAAAGGTCCCAAAAGAACGATATATTATCCATCCTGATGAATTTAAAAAAATCCTGGAGCGCTTCCCGAAAGATAATAATTTCTACTTGCCTCTCATGATCGGATACTATACCGGTCTGCGGATCAGCGAAGCCTTTGCTCTTTGCTGGGATGATATCGATATGGAGAACCGGACATTGTCCGTAAAGAAGACCGTTGTAAAACGTAACTATGGTGTTGACGTACGAAAAGTACTGGAACAAAAAGGAAAAAAAGAAGAAAAATCAGCCTGGTATTTTGGCACTCCAAAAACAAAAAATTCTATCCGCACGATTAAATTTGGAGATACTCTCTATCAGGCATTAAAACATGCACCCATTAAACAGAAAAAAGACCGCCTGTTATATGGGGAACATTATACTGATCACTATTTAAAACCTGAGACAGATGAGAAAGGAAATACGATCCAGCGCATTATATCGGTTGAACACAGCATCAGCTGTACACTTCCACGTATTGATTTTTTATGCGTCCGGGAAAATGGTGAATTTCTCTCTCCTGATTCTTTTAAATATTGCGCTAGAGTTATCCACCATGAACTGAAAATGGCATTTGATTATCACTCTCTCAGACATACACACGCCACTCTCCTAATAGAAAATGGTGCTGATATCAAGGATGTCCAAATGCGTCTTGGACATGCTGACATCAACACCACCTTACAGATCTACACCCACGCCACCGAAAAAATGGCAGGACGAAGCGTAGAGATTTTTGAAAAAGCTGTAAGCCTTTGACAACATTTGAAAAAAGCGTTGTCAAATCATAGTCAAGGGCACTTTCGTAGTCACCCAAAGTGCCCGAAAAACCTTATTTTATGTGGACCAGCTTGGCTATTGTTTCACAGTTTGCAGTTGCCGGAAACATATCAACAGCTACTGCCCTTTCCAGCTTATAACCTCTTTCCTGTAAGATCACCAGGTCTCTTACCAGACTTGTGGGTTTACAGGAAATATATACCAGATAATCTACACCAAAATTGATAATACGGTCTAACGCCTTTGGATGGATGCCGTCTCTTGGCGGGTCTAAAATGATTAGATCCGGCTTCTCCGTTATCTCATCAATAACTTTTAATACGTCTCCGGCAATGAATTCACAGTTATGAAGACCGTTTGCCTCTGCATTTTCCTTTGCTGCGCCTACTGCCTCTTCTACAATCTCCACACCTACTACTTTCTTTGCCACCGGAGCAATGATCTGGGAAATGGTTCCTGTTCCGCTGTATAGATCAAAAACCACTTTATCTTTTGTTTCTCCTACATAGCCTCTTGCTGTCTCGTAAAGCACCTCTGCTCCCAGGGAATTGGTCTGGAAGAAGGAAAATGGGGTGATCTGGAATTTTAAGCCTAAGAGTTCTTCATAGAAATAACCTTTTCCATAGAGAACGGTAGTCTCGTCACTCTGTACCACATCTGCCAGCGTATCATTGCGGATATGAAGGATGCCTGCAAAGCTTCCTTCCATTTTAAGGGCTAACAGCGTTTCCTTCCATTCTTCCAATAATACCTTTTCTGCTTCTAAGGACTCCGGCATTCCTGCTGCGCCTGTCTGACCTGAAGTTACCAGTGCTACTAAAATCTCACCTGTTTTTACAGCCCTGCGTACCAGCAAATGTCTTAAATATCCTTCATGCTGTAGCTTTCTGTAATATCCCATACCTATTTCTGTAAAATATTCTAAGGTAGCCGTTAATATTTTCCTGAAATCTTCATGAACAATCTGACACTGTGGAGTATTTACAATATCATAAAAACTGCCTCTTTTGTGCATTCCAAGTGCCAGGGGACCTCCTTTGTATTCATCACCAAAAGAAAATTCCATTTTGTTTCTGTAACCATCAGAAATAGGACTTCCTTTGATGCCTTCAAACTCATAAGACTTGCACACACCGTCTAAAAGTGCCTTGATCTGTTCTTCTTTTATCTTTAACTGCTCTTCATACGGAAGACTCTGGTACAAACAGCCGCCACATACGCCAAAATGTGGACAGGCGTCTTCGCTTTGCTCTAATGGTGATGCTTCAAGAACCTCTAAAAGCCGTCCTTCACATTTTCCTTTTCTCTTTTTGTTGATCACAAACCGTACCTTCTGCCCTGGAATGGCATTTTTTACGATCACTTTTTCCTCTTCTACATGAAGAATACCTTTATTAGGAAATTCTATCTTTTCTACAACTGCTTCATAAATCTCGCCTTTTTTCACGTTTTTGCTCCTTGTTTTTGTTTTCTATCTTTTATCTATATCTATCACTTATGTATCATAAAAGTGGCTGGATGGCAACCTATGATCTATACCCAATAAAAGCGTGTCCCTGTTATATGAGACACGCTTTTTAAATCATAAGCTTTCAAACCTGTTACGGCTTCTTTCTTAATTATTCAGCCTTTTCCTCAGCCTTCTCTTCTTTCTTTTCGCTTTTCTTCTCTTCTGCTTTCTCATCCTCAAAGAAATCATCGTCGAAGTCGTCATCGAAATCATCTTCAAAATCTTCCAGATAATCCGGAGTAAAGAAACGGTATACTGCATATGCAATACCTGCAACTGCTGCTACTGCGCCAATAATAGCCAGTACCCAGAGGATACAGTTTTTCTTCTTTTCATCTTCTTCTCTCTTGTGGATCAGATCATTGATACGGCTGGTATTCATCAGTTCTTCTACACGGCTTAAAGCCTCTTTTCCCATGGTATCCCATCTTTCTCTGTCAAATCTGTTCATAGCAGGTCCATCCTTTCTGCATTTATTATCTTTTTTAGATCATTGGTAAATATCACCTGGGGTGACGCTTGTTTTTTCTTTGTACTCAGTATATCACAGAAGTTTCTTTTTTACTACTATTTTCAGATACATTCCAGCTTTGCAAAACCAGCTAACATTTTTTTCTGGCCGCCCTTGTCAAACTCTACTGTAACTTCGTAATCTCTGGCCCCGTCTACGATCTCTTTTACGGTTCCTTCGCCGAATTTTGCATGTTTTACCCGGTCTCCTTCTTTATAAGCAAGAGATGCTGCTTTTTGAACTGTAAATGTCTTTCCAAAGCCTGGTTTTTTCTTTGGCTCTAAGCTTTGCATACTGCTGCCAAAGCCGCCTGTCCCAGAGTTTTTAGCGTTTTTGTAACCTGCTCCACTGTTTCCTGGCGGTGATGTTGTTTTAGAAGCGTAGGCATTATACCCCATTCCAAACCGGCTCACACCGCTTTTACTGCCCTGATCCCAGGGAAGACCAAAATCGCCAGGATCATCCTGTTTGCTCTTTCCAAAAACCGGCTGCAATTTATCTGTATCCAGAAGATTTGGCGGGATTTCGTTAATAAAACGGCTTGGCTTGGACCACCTGGTCTCTCCGTTTATCATACGCTGTCTGGATGCTGTGAGGACCAGCTCTTTTTTTGCGCGGGTGATACCTACATAACAAAGCCTGCGCTCTTCTTCCATTTCTGTCTTATCACCGGACATAATAGACATCATTCCCGGAAACAGACCATCTTCCATGCCTACCAGATACACCTTTGGAAATTCCAGTCCCTTGGCACTGTGAAGAGTCATTAATGTTACTCTGTCCTCTGTATCATCTACATTGTCAATGTCCGCAACCAGTGCAACCTGCTCCAGAAATTCATCCAGCGTCGGATGTTCGCTATCTTCTTCATAGGCAGCTGCCTTGTTGATCAATTCTTCAATATTCTCCAGGCGTGTCTGGGCTTCAATCTCTCCCTCTTCCTGAAGTTCTTCTTCATAGCCTGTATCTTCCAGAATATGACCGATCAGGTCTTTCATAGAATATTCCTCTGAATAAGCCATTGCCCTGAAGGCTTCCATCTGGGCAATAAAACGGCTGATCTTTTCCGCTGCTTTTCCAATACCAGGAATCTGTTTTGCCTCTTTTAATGTATCATAAAAACTCATACTATGTTCGGACGCAAAAGCAGTCACTCTTCCAATAGTAGTAGCTCCGATCCCACGCTTTGGCACATTGATAATACGGATCACAGACAGATCATCCACACCATTGGCAATCGTCTTTAAATATGCCAAAATATCTTTGATCTCTTTTCGCTGATAGAAATTCACTCCCCCTACCAGTCTGTACGGGACATTGTAGAAAATACACCGCTCTTCTAGCAATCGCGACTGTGCATTGGTCCTGTAAAGCACTGCCTGATCCTGATAGGAATATCCGCTGTCACGGATCTGGCGCACTACAAAATCCGCCTCATCCTTTGCCGTGTCAAACTGTTTAAATAAAATCTTATCCCCTTCGCCGTTGGCAGTCCAAAGTGTCTTATCCTTACGTCCAAAATTATGACGGATCACCTCGTTGGCTGCATCAAGGATATTCTGTGTAGAACGGTAATTCTGTTCCAGCTTGATCACCATGGTTCCCGGAAATGTATTTTCAAAGCTTAATATATTCTGGATATCCGCACCTCTGAACCTGTAGATAGACTGATCATCATCACCCACTACGCAGAGATTACGGTACTTGGAAGCCAGAAGACTTACCAGCTTAAACTGTGCCATATTGGTATCCTGGTACTCATCTACCATAATATACCTGAAACGTTCCTGATAATAATCCAGTATCTGCGGGTTATTCTGGAACAGTTCCACAGTCTTTACGATCAGATCATCAAAATCAAGAGCATTATTCTTCTTTAACTGCTTCTGATATTCTTTATAAATCTCCCCGGTCTTCTTTTCCCTGAAATCTCCCCCTGCATTTAACAAAAACTCCTCCGGGGTGATCAGCTTATCCTTGGCAGAAGAAATAGCTGCCAGAACAGACCTTTCTTTAAACTGCTTTGTATCAATATCCAGTGTCTTAAAAACCTGGCGCATCAGGGTTTTCTGATCATCACTGTCATAAATGGAAAAGCTGGTAGTATATCCCAGGTTTTCAATATGGCGGCGCAGAATACGCACACAGGAAGAATGAAAAGTGCTGACCCATATACTTTCTGCCCCAAAACCAACCAGGTTATCCACACGTTCCCGCATTTCACCTGCTGCTTTGTTGGTAAAGGTGATAGCCATGATATTCCATGGATTCACCCCGCATTCATCGATCAGGTAAGCGATCCTGTGAGTCAGGACTCTTGTTTTTCCAGAACCGGCGCCCGCCAGTATAAGAAGGGGGCCATCTGTATGTAAGACTGCCTCCTTCTGTTTTGGATTTAATGTATCATAAATGCTCATATTTTTTGTACCGCCTTTAGTATCACTTGTTTTTCTCTGGGCTCATTTTACCATAGACCTATAAATCCCGCAAGCAGACTTACTAAACCAACTGCCTGTGCCTTTTTCAGAGCCATGTACCACAAAAGCCATGTTCCAGGCATTTTTATGCAGTCTGAAACATGGCTTTTTGATTTTAATATTTTTGCGATACCAGGTTCAAAATTTAACCTGCTTAACCCTTTACAGCGCCTTCCATCATACCAGCCTTCTGGAAACGCTCCAGGATCAGATACAGTACAATAATAGGAATGATGACTAATGTTGTACCTGCAAGAATAACAGGCCATGGAGTAGATAAACCTTCACTGACCGGCAGCAGGGAAATGGTTACCATCAGTGTGTATTTTACCTGTTTTCTTAAATAAAGTAATGGCCAAAAGAAGTCGTTCCATCTTGCGATCAGTGTAATTGCACCCCAGGAAGCCATAGCAGGCTTGATAACCGGGAGAATAACCTTCATGAAAATGCCAAAATCACTGCAGCCATCGATTCTTGCCGCCTCTACCAGTTCATCCGGCACATCTGTGATATACTGGTTCATGTAGAATATACCAACGGCTGTGGCTATTCTCGGAATGATCAGTGACCAGAGGCTGTTGATCAATCCCACTTTTTTCATAATGATAAACAGCGGTACAGAACCAACTTCCGGAGGCACTAACATAGTAGCAATTACAAAATAGAATAAAACTGTTTTTCCCGGAAATTTATACTTCGCAAAAGCAAAACCAGCCAGTGCGCAGAAAAACAAAGATGTTACAGTACCCATAATGGTAGTAAATACACTGTTAAATGTATTCTGGCCTACAGGGATCATTTCAAACAACCGCTTGAAATTGCCCAATGTAGGATGGGTTACAAGAATTGAGTTAAAGCCTGTAATACTTTCAGAAGTATCTTTAATAGAGATCAGGCACATCCACACAATAGGGAACAGACATATGATGGTGATCAGCACCAATACCCCATATGTGATCACAGAAGACATTGCTTTTTTATGATTCATGTCAGTTCTCCTTTCCTAAATTTCTCCCTGCTTATGACGTACGATAAACTGGATCACAGAAATAACGATCAGGATCAGGATCAACACTACGCCAATAGCAGATGCATATCCCATGTTAAATACATTGAAACCAGATTCGTACATATACTGGAACAGGGATGTATTGGATGTACCAGGACCCGGAAGGATATATGACTCATTAAACAGCTTCCACATATCTACCGTTAAGGTCACTGAACAGAAGAATAAGATATTTTTTAAAGAAGGCAGTGTAATATACCAGAACTGCTGGATACCATTTGCGCCGTCCACAGTTGCTGCCTCATAATAGTCCTTTGAAATATTTAAAAGGCCTGATAATAAGATCATGGTAAACCATGGAGTATATCTCCATACATTTAACATAATGACCGGGACCTTAGAATATGTGGTACTTGTAAGCCACGGGATCTTGCTGCCACCAAACATGGTAAGCAGTTCATTAAATAAACCAACATTTTCATCAAACAGCATGCGGAAAATAAGTCCCATGGCGATCGCTGCGCAGATATTGGGCAGGAATGTCGCTGTTTTAAAAAACGCCCTTGCACTGTTGCTTTTTAAAAAACGGCTGTTTAACAGACACGCGATCAGCAGTGCGCAGAATAAAATAAAGACGAGGCCGGTCAGCCAATAAACAACTGTATTTCCCAGGGACTCCCAGAACATGTTGTCAACCATCATTTTTTTGTAATTGCCCAGACCACTAAACTGCGGATCTCCTATTCCTTTCCAGTCAGTAAAGCTGATATAGAATGTCCAGATGGTAGGAACCAGCTGAAATACGAAAAACAGGATAAAAAAGGGCAAAATAAACAGATAGGGAGCCTTATACTTTTTCAGTGTCTTAAGCATGCTCTACCTCCTCCTTCAATAACACCAGGCGGTCTTCTGTAAGTAAACCGCCTGGCTGCTTATAAATAATCTTCTGGATTACTGAACGATCTCAGCTTTTCCGATCTTAGCTTTTAAGTTCTTGTCCATGTTTGCAATCGCTTCATCCATGGTCTGGTTACCTGCAACGTAATTCTCTAATTCTGCAGAAATGATCTCATCTGCCTCTGCATCCTGTGGAGTTACAACCAGGTTCTCTGCACCATTTTCCAGGCACTTGCCTTCCATTTCACGGAAGGACATTCCACCATAAAACTCAGATGGTTCTTTCCAGAAATCAGACTGTAACAGTTCTTTGGAAACTGGGTTGGAATAAGGAGCATTCTGTGCTTCCATAGACTTAACCCACTCTTCTTTTGCTTCTCCATCAAAGGTAAAATCATACCACATCATACGGAACAGTTCAGAATATGGATTGTCACCCTTTTCAATGATGGCCATGTACTGTGAAACAGGAGCACCTGCTTTATTTACGCCTTCAAATTCAGGTGCAGACATAATTCTCCAGTCACCCTTGGTAGCTTCGCAGTTCTTACGCATGAATTCATCCCAGAAAGCGCCGATACAGAAAGTTGCAACCTGCTTTTTGTTGATTGCGTCATACAGAGCAGGTTCCATAATAGTTGTCTTTAACAGAAGTCCTTCTGTATTCATAGTATCCAAGGCACCTAATGCTTTCTTGGTTCCTTCATCAGAACCGATCACAACTTCGCCGTTCTCATCCCAGATTCTTGCGCCTGCAGATGGCATTAAACCACGGCGTCCCCAATATCTCCAGGTCTTGCTGGTTGGATCAATATAGGATAAGTAAACTTCTCCGTTGCTCTTTTCCTTTAACTGACGTCCTGCTTCGATGTAGCCGTCCATGGTCTTCATCATCTCCGGATCAATGCCGTACTCATCAAAAATAGCCTTGTTATAGAACAGAACCTGAGGTCTTACAGAATCAGGAAGCGCATAAATATGACCACCGATAGTAGCATCTGCGGTTGCCCCGTCTACCATTTTGTCAAGGAGTGGGGTCAGATATTCTGTTTCATCCTTTAATAAGCCTGCTTTTGAAAGATCCTGAATAGTAACCGGGTCTAACATAGCTGCATCTGGAAGATCATCGGTAGCACCAGAAAGCGCAGTCATAGTGATCTTCTCACGGATATCAGCAGTGCCTTTTGTCTGTACAAATTCAATCTTAACATCCGGAGCAATATCTCTGTGATTATCCAGCCAGGTTTCAAACCACTGCTGTCTGTACTGCGGATTTCCCATTGCATATACAGTTACAGTACCAGCCGGGAATACTTTCTTTTCCTCAGAAGCTTCCGCGCTGGTTTCCTCTGTCTTACCTGCTTCCTTGGACTCAGCTGCCTTTGTGTCAGCTGCAGCACCGCTATTATCCTTTGTGCCGCCGCCACAGGCTGTCAGCGCTCCTGCTACTGCAACTGCAGTCAATGCCATTACCATTGTTCTTTTCTTCATGTTGTTTCCTCCTTTTTATCTGATGTTCTCCAAAATCTCCCTGTGCCTGATCTGTGAGACTTTGCAGAAAGATCCCGGGAGAACAATCTTTTTCATAAATTTATTCTCTGGCAGCTTCTACTGCTTTTCAGAAAAAATGCGGTTTAATAAATTTCCCTGTTTACCAAAACTACATATTCATCATAGCCTTTATATCATTCCATGTCCAGTAAATCTTTGCAAGTATGCAAAAAATAACATCCCCCTGCGTCCCCGGTCACTCTAATGATCTGCACATCAGGGGCTTAAAATAAACAATTCACTTTTGGGGCCATCTACACGCTTTTTACATATTATTTATAACAATATTTCTAATATTATCAGAAATATTGTTATATGCATTATAACATTGCTCCCTATGTATGTCAAATATTTTTTGTGCATTTTATGCATTTATTTTTTGTGTATTTTGTTTGTTTTGTGTATTTTATTCTATTTATTTTATTATTCTTTCAGTTCTTTATTCGTTTTTACTTTCTTTTAATATTTTAACTTTTCTGTAGCTGCAGACCCATATATCCTCATTTTTCTTAAATACCCTCAGGAAATCATCTGTTTTCTCTTGTCATATAGTTTTCAATACTATATAATATACATAGCAATATGACAACCATGTTCTCCCGGAATCTTTCTGTACTTGATTTGTGAAAAGATTTTTTGTCAGCCACAAAAGCAGGTGCAGGAAAGACTCCGGGAGAACATAACATAGACCGAGGTGACTTTTAGTGAAAACAAATGAAGAACGGCTTCAGGGTCTTTTCGCCTATCTTAACAGCCAGACTCACGTGCAGCCGGAGGAGATTCCTAATATTGACCTGTATATGGATCAGGTCACAACCTTTATGGAAGAACATTTAAAGAACACCAGACGGTATGAAGAAGACAAGGTCCTTACAAAGACCATGATCAATAATTATGCCAAGAACAATCTTCTCCCGCCACCTGTTAAAAAGAAATATTCCAAAGAACACATGCTCATGCTGATCTTTATCTACTATTTTAAGAGCCTGTTATCTTTCCGGGATATTGAAGAACTGTTCCGTCCTATTACTGCGAAACATTTTACCAGTCATGATTCCAGTCTTTCCCTGGAAGACATTTACAGGGAAGTTTTTACACTGGAAGAGGGAGAAATGTCCTCTATTAAAGCAGATATTTCCTCTAAATTCGAAAAAGCCATGGACACTTTTAAAGATGTTTCCGTGGAAGACAACGACCGGGATTACCTTCAGCTTTTTTCTTTTATCTGTGAGCTTTCCTTTGATGTTTATATGAAAATGCAGATGATCGAGAAGCTGACAGACCAGCTCCGCGCAGAACGTCCTGATCCTAAAAAGAAATAATTTACCATTTTATTCTCCCCGTTTTCTGAAGATAACTTCGCCTATCTTCAAGAATCGGGGATTTTCGTTATTCTCCCTCAAAATGAGCGCTTACAATTTTTTTGTACATACATAAATTTTTTTGAGATTGTTATTGATTTTTGTTTATTATATGGTAAAATGAAAGTATAAATGATCGGTTTATTATTCGTTTTAACAACTCATTTGTTCCCATTTTGAAAGGAGATTTATAAATATGTCTACATTCTTTGTAAACGGCAAGTCTGTGACAACCACACGCAAGCAATCTCTGTTACGTTTCCTGCGTGATGAACTGAAACTGACTTCTGTAAAAGACGGATGCAGTCAGGGAGCCTGCGGTGCCTGTACCGTTATCATTGACGGCGAGACCTGTCGTGCCTGTGTTCCTACCACGGACACCTTAGAAGGCCGCAATATTATTACAGTGGAAGGCCTTACTGACTGGGAATCCAAAGTTTACACTTATGCCTACGGCGAAGCTGGTGCTGTACAGTGCGGTTTCTGTATCCCTGGTATGGTTATGTGTACCAAAGCACTGCTGGATAAGAATCCAGATCCTAATGAAGCTGAGATCCGCTATGCCATCCGCAACAACTACTGCCGCTGTACCGGATATGTAAAGATCATCGCCGCTATCCGTCTTGCAGCTAAGATCATGCGTGATGGAGTGATCCCCAAAGCCAGCACCGATGACTGGAAGATCGGTTCCAGAGTCCATCGCCTGGACGTAGAAGAAAAAGTTTTAGGATACGGAAAATATCCAGATGACTTCTACTTTGACAATATGTGCTACGGATCAGCTGTACGAAGCAAATATCCCAGAGCCCGTGTGCTTTCTATTGATATTTCTGCAGCAAAGGCACTTCCTGGTGTTGTAGCAGTGCTGACTGCCAAAGATATTCCTGGTGAAAATAAAGTAGGCCACTTAAAACATGACCAGTATACACTGATCCCTGAAGGCGGTCTGACTCATTATCTTGGAGATGCCGTTGCCCTGGTAGTTGCCGAAGACAGAGATACTCTTGAAAAAGCAAAGAAACTGGTAAAAGTTGAATACCAGGTACTCCCTGCTGTCCATAACATTGACGAAGCTGCTGCTGAAAACGCACCTTTAGTATATGATGAAGAAACCTCCAACGTACAGGCATACAAGCATGTCTGCCGCGGCAACGCCGATGAAGCTATTAAAAATTCTGCACACGTTATTTCCCATCATTTTGAAACTCCATGGACTGAGCATGCGTTCCTAGAACCGGAATGTGCTGTTTCCTATATGGATAGTGACGGCGATGTTTTCCTGATCACCACTGACCAGTCTTCCCACACCACGCTTCATGAATGTTCCCTTATGTTGGGAAGCAAGAAAGTAAAAGTCCAGAATGCTTTAGTAGGAGGCGGTTTCGGCGGCAAAGAGGACATGTCTGTCCAGCATCACGCAGCACTGATGACCTACTGCACAGGACGCGCTGTAAAAGTAAGTCTTACAAGAGCTGAATCACTTCTGGTACATCCAAAACGTCATCACTTTGTTATGGACTTCACTATGGGATGTGATGAAAACGGCAAGATCATGGGCGTTAAAGCTAAAGTTTCTTCTGATACTGGCGCTTTTGCTTCTCTTGGCGGTCCTGTTCTGGAACGTGCATGTACCCATGCTGCAGGTCCTTATGCTTATGAGAACTTTGAGATCGAGGGAACCGCTTATTATACAAACAACCCGCCAGCCGGCGCTTTCCGCGGTTTCGGCGTAACACAGACCTGTTTTGCAGTGGAAACGCTTCTTAATATGATGGCTGACGAGATTGGCATCACTCCATGGGAGATCCGCTACCGCAATGCCATCCGTCCAGGCGGTGTTCTTCCAAATGGACAGATCGTTGATAATTCCACCGGACTAGTCGAAACACTGGATGCTGTAAAAGAAGAATATGATGCTGCTGTAGCTGCTGGAAAAGCAGTTGGTCTTGCCTGCGCTATGAAAAATGCCGGCGTAGGCGTTGGTATCCCTGACTGGGGCCGTGTAAAACTGATCGTAGAGGATGATGCAAAACTGCACATTTATACCGGTGCTTCCTGCATTGGCCAGGGACTTGGTACAGTTCTGGTACAGATGGTAGTTACCAACACAGACCTGACAAGAGACCAGATCGTTTATGAGCGGAGCAATACCTGGATCGCACCTGATTCCGGTGATACTTCCGGTTCCCGCCAGACTTTAGTTACAGGTGAAGCCTGCCGCCGTGCCTGCGAGAAAGTAATGGAAGCTAAAAATGCCAGCGAACATCATTCCTTAGACGATCTTAAGGGCCAGGTATTCTATGGCGAATATCTTGCAAAAACTGATCCATTAGGTGCTGATGTTCCTAATCCGGTATCTCACGTAGCTTACGGTTACGCTACACAGATGTGTATTGTTGATCCAAAGACCAAAAAGATTGAAAAATTAGTTGCTGCCCACGATGTAGGTAAAGCTGTAAATCCATTGTCCTGCGAAGGTCAGATTGAAGGCGGTGTAGTTATGTCTATGGGATATGCCTTAAGAGAGCGCTATCCAATTGATGATAACTGCAAACCAATTGAAAAATATGGTTCTTTAGGTCTCTTCCGTGCCCATGAAGTACCTGAGATCGAAGCTATTGTTATTGACAAACCTGGTCTGAATGTGGCCTGCGGAGCTATCGGTATCGGAGAGATCACTTCTATCCCTACTGCTCCTGCTATTACAGACGCTTACTATCGCTGTGACGGAGAACGCCGCTTCAGTCTTCCAATTTCAGGAACACCTTATGAAAGGAGATTCTAATCATGGCTGTTAAAAAGAAATTTCCATATCGTTCTGCTTTTGTAGCCTGCAATGGCGGCTGTCATGTAACAGAAGGCTCCAGCTGTTCCTATGGCTGTATTGCCTGCGGAAAATGCGTGGAAAGCTGTAAATTCGGTGCTATCCATCTGAATGAACACGGTATTGCAGAAGTAGATGAAGAAAAATGCATCGCCTGCGGACGATGTGTGAGAGAATGCCCTCAGCATATCATCCATTTACATGACTGTGCCAATACCATTGTTGTTAAATGCTCCAACAAAGATAAAGGCAAAGATGCCAGAACTGTCTGTTCTGTCAGCTGCATCGGCTGCGGCATCTGTGAAAAAACCTGTACTGCCAGTGCGATCCATGTAGAAGACAACTGTGCAGTGATCGACGAAGCTTCCTGCTTAAGCTGCGGAATGTGTGCTGTAAAATGTCCACAGCATGCGATCTATGACTTGCGGGGAATTTTTACAAAAGTGAGATAAATTCTCGCAAGTGCACACCATTTACATAAAATACCTTTTTATATACATAAAAAACGGATCTGGCAGCTGCATCAGTTAACTGCCAGATCCGTTTTTTACTTAATCCTATTTTACAGAGCGTATTTTCCTCTCTTCAGGAATTCGCCCTTCTTCTCTTCTACCACTTTTCCATCTTTTACAGCCTGAAGTCCGCGTAAGAACACACTTTCCACTCTTCCGGTCACCTTTGTACCTTCAAATGGAGCATAATCCACATTCTGAAACTGATCTTTAGCTGTGATCACATCTTCTACTCCTGTACGCATAATTACAAGATCTGCGTCACTTCCAGGAGCGATCACACCCTTTCTTGGATATAGGCCATAGAGTTTTGCAGGATTTTCTGACAGAACACGGCACATATCCTCTTTTGTGATACGCCCTTTATCTACACCATAAGTATAAACTAAAGTTCCTCTTGTCTCAGCACCTGGCATACCACCTGGGATCTTGGTAAAGTCGCCTTCTCCTAATTTCTTCTGTGTTGTGGTAAAGCTGCAGTGATCTGTAGAAACAGTCTGGATGGTGCCATCTGCCAGACCTTTCCACAAACAGTCCTGATCTTCTTTCTTCCTTAAAGGCGGTGCACATACATATTTTGCACTTTCAAAGCCAGGAAGTTCATAAAGGCTGTCATCCATAAGCAGATACTGCGGACAGGTTTCCACATAGACCTTCTGTCCTCTCTTGCGGGCCTGTGCGATCACATCATATCCCTCTTTACATGTTAAATGGACTACAACAACAGGTACATCTACTACTTCTGCCAGACGCAAAAGTCTTCCAATAGCCTCTGCTTCCGCAGCTGCCGGTCTGGTCTTTGGATGGCTGGAAACACCCATTTTTCCTGCTGCCTTTGCTTCTTCCTGTAATGCTGCGATCATACCGCTGTTCTCGCAGTGTACGCCGGTAATGCCGCCAGTTTCTCTTAATCTCTGTAAGATCTCAAATAATGTCTTATCATCTACCTGGGTATCGTATGTCATATACAGCTTAAAAGAGGTAATCCCTTCATCCATCATATCCTGGACTTCCTTAGAAACAGAAGGATTCCAATCTGTAATGGACATGTGGAAACTATAATCACAGGAACACTTTCCATCTGCCTTTTCATGCCAGTTTTTTAAGCCTTCAGCCAGAGTTTCTCCCGGATACTGGGTTCCAAAGTCAATAATAGTAGTAGTACCGCCCCTTAAAGCTGCCTTTGTGCCAGTAGCAAAATCATCTGCTGTTATAGTTCCTGCCACATGCAGGTCAAAATGAGTATGTGCATCAATGAATCCTGGGAAGATCAGGCATCCTGCAGCATCGATCTCCCTGTCCCCCGGCTGTGTTAGCTTTCCGATTTCTTCTGCTGTGCCTGTAGCTGCGATTTTTTCCCCGTCAATGAGAATATCTGCAGGAAAGCTTCCTCCTCCTGTAACTATGGTTCCGTTTTTAATGATCTGTCTCATATTTATCCAGCCTCCTCTTTTAAGATGTCCTATGGGAATCAGTCCCTGAAAGATTCTGAGAGAACATTAACAACTCATAACATCCCTCTGTTACGATATGCTCCGCATCGATCAGCTGCTCAAGAAACGCCCTGTCTGCAACTGGTGCACACCAGGCCATTCCGCAGCCTGCGCTGATCTGCCGTGGAACCGGGATCAGACGTCCAGGCGCTGTTTTTGCTTTTGCAGCTGCTTCCATTTTCATTGCCATGGTGGTAGTGGGAAACGCAAATACCACCTTCATTGTCTTTTCTCTGGGCATGCTTTCTTCCTTTCCTTCATTCAGATTCCCCACACATTATATAATGTTGGTGTTAAGCACTATCAGGGCATGACTAAAAAGCCATGCCCCGAAAGTATCTTCACAATATTTTTATTAACCGATCAGCAGATAGCTGTAATCATCAATTACAGTCTTAATGATCTTCTGGATTCCGTCCGGAACATTTTCATTTGCAGTTCCAACAGTATAATCAATTACATTACCTGCCAGACGTACCTTACAGGTTCCTGCTGCTGCGTCAAGAACAGTAAAGCCCTGATTCTTACTGTTTTCCATATCTGCTTCATTTGCAAATAAGGTAAACTTGTCAAGATATGGAGCGCTGTCCCATGGACAGAAGCTGCGGCAGTTGCCACATTCATTACACATATAATCTACATGGATCACCTGATGTTTGTCCATGCCAGGTACTGTTAAGGTTACGTTTGCTCTGTTCGGGCATACCTCTACGCAGTTTTCGCAGATGCTGTTGCAGGAAAGGCATCTTCTGCTGTCAGATTCTTCATTCTCCTCAGACAGTTTACCTTTACGTCCGTAAACAGTCTCAGCATCAGCCATCTTGAAGATATCCTCAGATAAATCCCTTCCAACGATCGCTTCTGCTGCCTTCTTACCATCTCTGATGCCTTCTACAACAGTAGCAGGTCCAAAGAGACCGTCACCGGCAACATAAACACCCTTTACAGAGGTCTCCAGAGTGTTGTGGTCAACAACTGGACGTTTCTTTTCGTCTACAGCAATGCCATTCGCTTCATAGAATGCACCTGGAACCTTCTCGCCAACAGCTGCGATCACAGTGTCAGCAGCGATCTTAACAATCTCCTCAGTTTCAACAACGCCTCTTCTTCCGCTTGCATCGTAGTCTCCTAACTGCATCTTACGGCAGATCAATTCACCATTTTCCAGTTTAACAGGTGCCAACAGCTCTGCAAACTCTACGCCATCTTCGATTGCCATTACTAATTCTTCTTCATCCGCTGGCATATATCTCTTGGTTCTTCTGTAAACCAGAGATACTTTCTCTACTCCTGCATTGCGCTTTGCAGCTCTTGCAGTATCCATAGCTGTATTGCCGCCACCGATAACAACAACGTTCTTACCTAAATCCACCTTACCATCAGTTGCCTTAAACTGTGCCAAAAACTCTAATGCGTTCATGGTTTCGCCTGCTTCCAGTCTCAGTCTTCCTGGTTCTGAAGCACCAACTGCCAGTACAACATAGTCATATTCTTTCTTTAATTCATCAACAGAAGTGATTTCTTTGCCGTTTACCAGCTCTGCGCCCATAGCACGAACCAGCTCAACGTCATGATCAATCGCTTCGTGAGAAATACGGAAGCCCGGGATCACATTACGTACAACGCCGCCCATCTTTTCTGCTTTCTCAAATACAGTAACCTTCATGCCGCCTTTTGCAAGGAAGTATGCAGCTGCCAGACCAGCAGGACCGCCGCCTACTACAGCTGCCTTCTTATCAGAAGTAACTGCAGGTGCTTTTAATTCTGCCATAACAGCATCAATTCCGCCCTGCGCAGATTCTAACTTGGTTCTGCGGATATCTACAGAAGCCTCATAGAAGTTTCTGGTACATTTACTCATACAGTTGTGTGCACAGATAGTACCGGTAATAAACGGAAGTGGATTCTTATTTAAAATAACCTTTAATGCTTCTTCGTACTTTCCTTCACCTGCTAACTGCATATAACGGGTAATATCCTGATGGATCGGGCATCCTTCCTGGCATGGAGCGATAAAGCAGTCCGTTAACGGAACTGGTTTTTTCACCTTTCTGGATGGAAGTGGCTTAACAGCCTTTATATGGTGTTTGTCAGACTTTGCAGCCTCTACCATAGCCTCTACCTTCTCTGCACTTACGCCAGTGAAAGCAGCTGCTTCTTTTGCTTTAAATAACTGTCCAATCTGCTCTAATCTCTCATAGCCGCCTGGCTTTAACATGGTAGTTGCCATAGTTACAGGCCAGATACCAGCGTCTATGATCTTTGTAATATTAAAGTAATCAGCACCGCCTGAGTAGGAAATACGCAGTTTTCCATCAAAGTCCTTTGCCAGTTTCTGTGCAACAGACATGGACAGAGCATATAAGGACTTACCGGACATGTACATTTCTTCACTTGGAAGTTCGTTCTGTTTTACATCAACAGGGAAGGTATTTGTGATCTTAACACCAAATTCCAGTCCCTTCTCATCTGCCAGCTTCTGCAGTCTCTGAAGCATCGGAACTGCATCTGTGTACTGAAGGTCATCTCTGAAATGGAAGTCACCAAATGCTACATAGTCATAGCCCATGTCATCCATTAATTTTCTTGCATACTCATATCCTAACAGAGTAGGATTGCACTTGATAAAGGTGTGTACCTTCTTTTCAGTGAGCAGATAGCTTGCGATACGCTCGATCTCCTGTGGAGGACATCCGTGCAAAGTGGAGAGAGTTGCACAGTTGCATATTTCAGGGGAGATGCTTTCAACATCCTCTTTTGTCAGGTTTTCAAAACGATCCAGGTTATCTAACAGCCACTGACGGCACTCATTATAAACAGGTGCTGCAGAAGCATCCTTCATTCCTTCAATAAAACGGTCCACCTTTTCCAGTTTGATGCCCTCAAGGTCATAACCAACGGACATATTAAACTGGAAGCCATCCATAGAGCCAAGGCCATATTCCTTAGCTAATACTTTACAGGCAAACCATGCTTTCACGTACTCATCATATGCCTGTGGCACATAAAGCTCAGTGGACCATTCACAGTTGTAGCACTCATCATCAGCCTTGATACATGGCTTTGCTACCGGAAGGTCTTCACCATCTAACTTCTGAACTGTCTTTAATTCAAAGAAGCGGCTTCCTGCCACATAAGCAGCTACAATATTCTGGGTCAGCTGGGTGTGTGGTCCTGCTGCAGGTCCGAAAGGTGTTTCTAATGTGCGTCCAAAGATCTCATATTTCTTGCTCTGATCTGCTACAAAAGGTCTTCTGATGCCGAAGATCGCGCCTTTCTTGTGTTCCTCCAGGATCCAATTCATCATTTTTCCAAAGGGAATGGGTGTCATAATATCGCTCATATTCTATTTCCTCCTTATATATAGCACCCGATCAGGTCCCAGCACCGTTTTTATCTTTCAACGGCTCAGCCGCCCGGATACTCCGGTGTGCTGTTTTCCCGCCGCCCTGTAATCGGCTATTACTTACTAATTTACAACAATTAAACTGTAATATTTACTTTATTTAACCGTTAATGGAACGTTCCAGCTTCTTAGCTTCTTCCCTTACTTCATAAAGAACCTTTTCTTCATCAATTCCTATCAGTTCTCTGTCTTTCATTAAGACTTTACCGTTGCATACTGTTGTCACAACACTGCGTCCGGTCATACCAAATAAGATGTGGCTGTTGATATTAGAAGCATCCATAGGTGTTCTCGGTACATAATCCGCAACGATCACATCTGCTGCTGCGCCTTCTTTTAATACGCCTAACTGCTTCTTGAAGTAACGGTTTGCGATCTTTGCATTTCCCTCAAAGAGCATCTGTGGAACTTCGCTCCATGCTGCATTTGCATCACACAGATGATGTTTGTGGAGCACATTTGCTACCTTATAAGATTCCAGGACATCCTGCGTATAACCATCTGTTCCGAGACCTGTTAAAATACCTCTGTGAACGATCTCCATAGTTGGAGGGCATCCGCAGGCATTACCCATGTTGGATTCAGGGTTGTGTACTACCATGGTATCAGTTGCCTTGATCAGTTCCATCTCATGTGGATTTACATAGATGCAGTGGCCAAGTAAGGTCTTGCTTCCTAAGATATTGCAGTCGTATAAACGATCCACAATGCGCTTTCCATATTTATGTAAGCAGTCATGAAGATCTTCAATACCTTCTGCAACATGAATATGATATCCGACTTCTTCCGGCTTGTTTGCAGCAGCAAATTCCATAGTCTCATCTGAAATGGTAAACTGCGCATGCATACCCATCATACCTGCAAACATATCTGTTTCATCAGCTAATGCATGCTTGATCCATCTTGCATTCTCTAACACAGCTTCTCTGGATTTGTCCATACCGTCACGATCAGATACTTCATAACACAGACAAGCTCTTACACCAAATTCTTTTGCCGCATCTTCAATCGCAAACAGGCTGTCCTTGATCTGGCCAAAGCTTGCATGATGGTCAAATACGGTGGTAACACCATTCTTAATACTGTCGATGAAAGTAACCCTTGCGCTCTGACGTGTCTGTTCGTTGGTCAGATGGCGGTCGATAGTCCACCACAATCCGTCTAAGATATCCAAAAATCCATGAGGATCATATCCTTTAATACTTAAGCCTCTTGCCATCGCACTGTAGATATGCTCATGTGTGTTAATGAAAGCCGGCATGATAACGCCCCCCTTAGCGTCTACAAACTCAGCTTCCGGGAACTCTTTTTTGATCTCATCCAGAGTCCCTACTTTTTTAATAGTAGTTCCGTCAATTGCTACTGCTCCATTTTCGAAAAATGGCTGTCCGGCATCTCTTGTAACCAGACGTCCGTTTCCAATGATCAACATATGGCTCTCTCCTTTTCCTATTAATATCAATGTTGTCGTACCTTTATATTAACACCTGAAAATAGCATTTGCAAGGGAAAAATACAATTTTTTTTAGTTGTACAAAATTTTTTTGTAAAAAACTATTGCAATCTATTTTTTTTGTGCTATTATGGAATCATAAACAACACAGAAATGTTTTGCAGATTGTTTATTGTACAAAGTTACCATATCATATTATAAAAATCCGAAATGAGGAGGTTGTTCATGGCATACACACTTGGACTGCTTGAACAGATTGCAGACGGCCTTGCAAGACAGTTCGGACCAGACTGCGAGATCGTGATCCACGACTTAAAACGCCACGACCTGGAGCATTCTGTTGTTCATATTAACAACGGTCATATTACCAACCGGCGTGAAGGCGACGGACCGTCTAAGGTAGTTCTGGAAACCCTGCATAAGGATCCGGCTTTACTGAAAGACCATCTAGGTTATCTTACCCGCACATCAAATGGTAAGATTTTAAAATCCAGTACGTTTTTTATAAGAAATCCTGAAGATTCTGCTGTAGATTATATTTTTTCCATCAACTACGATATCACAGGGCTGATGACCATTGAAAGATCCATCAAGGCTCTTATCAGTACAACAGAAGACCCCAGTGATAACAGACAGCAGCCAGAACAGATTGTACACAATGTAAATGATCTTCTGGACAATCTGATCGAACAGTCCGTAGCTCTGGTTGGAAAACCTGCAGCACTTATGAATAAGGAAGAAAAAGTAACCGCCATTCAGTTTTTGAATGATGCAGGCGCTTTTCTCATAACAAAATCTGGAGACAAGGTCTCCAAGTATTTTGGAATTTCCAAATTTACTCTGTACAGTTACATTGATGTAAACAGTCGTAAATCATCTTAAGCACTAAAAATTTAAAAACCAAAAATTTTAAGGAGGATACAGTAACATGGATCAGAAGATTCTGTGGGCAGTAAACAAGATGCCTAAAACAGATGACAAAAACCTTCCAATTATGGGACTTGAGGAGATCAAAAAGGCGCGTACTTTCCACGAGAGCTTTCCTCAGTACAGCGAAACACCATTAACCAAGCTGCCTAACATGGCTTCCTATTTAGGAATCAAGGAAGTATATGTAAAGGATGAGTCTTACCGTTTCGGTCTGAACGCATTTAAGGTACTGGGCGGTTCTTTTGCAATGGCCCGTTACATTGCAAAGGAGACTGGAAAGGATGTTTCTGAACTTCCTTATTCCGTACTTATTTCCGAGCAGTTAAGAAAAGAATTCGGACAGGCTACTTTCTTTACTGCAACAGATGGCAACCACGGCCGCGGCGTTGCATGGGCTGCTAACCGTCTTGGACAGAAGGCAGTTGTACATATGCCTAAGGGAACTACCCAGACCCGTCTTCAGAACATTGCTAAAGAAGGCGCCCAGGTAGACATCCAGGAATTAAACTATGATGACTGTGTCCGTCTTGCTGCTAAGGAAGCTGATGAAACCCCTAGAGGCGTTATTGTACAGGATACTGCATGGGACGGCTACGAAGAGATCCCGGCATGGATCATGCAGGGATACGGCACCATGGCAATGGAAGCTGGTGAACAGTTAAAGGCTCAGGGATGTGATCGTCCTACCCACATCTTCGTACAGGCCGGTGTTGGTTCCTTAGCCGGTGCAGTTGTTGGTTACTTCTCCAACCTGTATGCTGACAACTTACCTACATTCGTAGTTGTTGAGGCTGAAGCTGCTGCATGTCTTTACAAGGGTGCTGCTGCCGGTGATGGAGACATCCGCATTGTAGACGGCGATATGCAGACCATCATGGCAGGTCTTGCATGTGGTGAACCGAACACCATTTCCTGGGACATCTTAAAGAACCATGTAAAAGTATTCATTGCTGCTCCTGACTGGGTTGCTGCAAATGGTATGCGTATGTTAGCTGCTCCTGTTAAAGGCGATGCTCCGATCACCTCCGGTGAGTCCGGTGCTGCTCCATTCGGTGCATTAGCAGCTATGATGACCATGGACGAATACAAAGATTTAAGAACTGACATTGGCCTGGATGAAAACTCCAAGGTACTGCTCTTCTCTACAGAGGGCGATACCGATCCTGATCGTTACAAGAACATTGTATGGAAAGGCCTTGACAAATAACTATTAACCATCAAAAGTAATTGCAAAACAAGAGGAGGATATTTAAAATGAATCTGGATTACGCAAAAATCAAAGAAGCAGCTCAGAATTATCAGAAAGATATGACTAAGTTCTTACGTGAGATCGTTAAGAACCCAGGTGAGAGTTGTGACGAAAAGGCTCACATCACCCGCATCGCAGAAGAAATGAGAAAGTTAGACTTCACCAAAGTTGAGATCGACCCAATGGGCAACGTACTTGGCTATATGGGAACCGGAAAAACCCTGATCGCATTTGATGCTCATATCGATACTGTAGGTATTGGTAATAGAAATAACTGGAACTTCGATCCTTATGAGGGATATGAGAACGAGACCGAGATCGGCGGCCGTGGTGTATCTGACCAGTGTGGCGGTATCGTATCTGCTGTTTACGGTGCTAAGATCATGAAAGACTTAGGCATGCTGTCTGACAAGTACACTGTATTAGTAACCGGTACTGTTCAGGAAGAAGACTGTGACGGTCTGTGCTGGCAGTATATCATCAACGAAGACAAAGTACGTCCTGAATTCGTAGTTTCCACAGAGCCAACTGATGGCGGTATCTACCGTGGACAGAGAGGACGTATGGAAATCCGTATTGACGTTAAGGGCGTTTCCTGCCATGGTTCCGCTCCAGAGCGTGGTGACAACGCTATCTACAAGATGGCTGACATCCTTCAGGACGTTCGCGCTCTGAATGAAAATGACGCAGCTGATGACAAGGAAATTAAGGGCCTTGTTAAGATGTTAGACAAGAAATACAATCCAGAATGGGAAGAGGCTAACTTCCTTGGACGTGGTACTGTAACTGTATCCGAGATCTTCTTCACCTCCCCAAGCCGTTGTGCAGTTGCTGACTCCTGTGCAGTATCTCTTGACCGTCGTATGACTGCCGGAGAAACATGGGAAAGCTGCTTAGACGAGATCCGTGCCCTTCCGGCTGTTAAGAAGTACGGCGAGGACGTTAAAGTTTCCATGTACGAATACAATCGTCCTTCCTACACTGATCTGGTATATCCAATCGAGTGCTACTTCCCAACATGGGTAATCCCGAAGGATCATGATGTAACCAAGGCTCTGGAAGAAGCTTACCACAACCTGTACGGTGAAGAGCGTATCGGTGCTGAGGAAACTCTGGCTATGAGAACTGCTCGTCCTCTGACTGACAAGTGGACCTTCTCTACCAACGGCGTATCCATCATGGGACGTAACGGAATCCCTTGCATCGGATTTGGACCAGGCGCAGAAGCTCAGGCTCATGCTCCGAACGAAAAGACCTGGAAGCAGGATCTGGTAACCTGTGCAGCTGTATATGCAGCTCTTCCAACTGTTTACTGCAAGTAATCAATTATTTTAGCCAGTCTGCGTGGCCCTTCGGGGCTGCGCTTCCATCAAGAAATTCTTTAAATTCCATAAACCTACATATAAAAGGAGAATTGAATCATGAAAACATTACAGGATTACATTGACAAGCTGAAAGCATTAAACTTCAAAGAAATGTACGAAGGCGATTTCTTCCTGACCTGGGAGAAGACAGACGACGAGCTGGAAGCTGTCTGGACTGTTGCTGATGCTCTTCGTTACATGAGAGAGAACAATATTTCTACAAAAGTATTTGAGAGCGGTCTGGGTATTTCCTTATTCCGCGATAATTCTACCCGTACACGTTTCTCTTTTGCTTCTGCATGTAATCTGCTTGGTCTGGAAGTTCAGGATCTGGACGAAGGCAAGTCTCAGGTTGCCCATGGCGAGACTGTACGCGAAACAGCTAACATGATCTCTTTCATGGCTGACGTTATCGGTATCCGCGATGACATGTACATCGGCAAGGGCAACGCTTACATGCATGAGGTTGTTGATTCTGTAACCCAGGGATATAAAGATGGTATCCTGGAGCAGAAGCCAACCTTAGTAAACTTACAGTGTGATATCGACCATCCTACCCAGTGTATGGCTGATATGCTGCATATCATCCATGAATTCGGCGGCGTAGAGAACTTAAAGGGCAAAAAGCTGGCTATGACATGGGCTTACTCTCCTTCCTACGGCAAACCATTATCTGTTCCTCAGGGTGTTATCGGTCTGATGACCCGTATGGGCATGGAAGTTGTTCTGGCTCATCCAGAAGGCTATGAAGTTATGCCAGAGGTTGAAGAAGTTGCCAGAAAGAATGCTGAGAAGTCCGGTGGTTCCTTCCGTGTATCTCATGACATGGCTGATGCATTCAAGGATGCTGATATCGTTTATCCAAAGAGCTGGGCTCCATTTGCAGCTATGGAAAAGAGAACCAATCTGTACGCTGAAGGCGATACCGATGGCATCAAGGCTCTTGAGAAAGAACTGTTAGCTCAGAACGCAGAACACAAAGACTGGTGCTGTACAGAAGATCTGATGAAGACAACTAAAGACGGAAAGGCTCTGTACCTGCACTGCTTACCAGCTGACATCAACGGTGTAAGCTGCAAGGACGGCGAAGTTGAAGCTTCTGTATTTGATCGTTACCGTGATCCTCTGTACAAAGAAGCAAGCTACAAGCCATACGTTATCGCAGCTATGATCATGCTGGCTAAGTTTGCTGATCCTGCTGAGATTTTAAAGAAACTGGAAGAAAAAGGAACTCCAAGAGTATTCAAATAAAATCTAATTAAAAGATAGGTGTTTCTGAGCTGCCGGACCGGAGCGCGTCATAATTGGCTTTCTGTCAGACGCACTCGGGCTACCGGTGGCTCTTTTTTTGGGCAAGTAAACATGTCGCCTGGCAGCGGCATCATCATAAATGAAAGGGTATCAAATGGCTCTGGGACCTAACGTACAAGCAAGTAGTCCACATAGCGCTTGACAACGCTTTCATAGCAAAAAGGGGTAATTAACAATGGAAAATAAGAAGAAAAAACGTATCGTCATTGCTCTGGGCGGCAATGCTTTGGGAAATACTCTTCCTGAGCAGATGAAGGCAGTAAAGATCACCGCAAAGGCTATCGTGGACCTGATCGAGGAAGGCTGCGAAGTGATCGTAGCTCACGGAAATGGTCCTCAGGTTGGCATGATCAATAACGCTATGGCTGCATTAAGCCGCGAAGATGCAAATCAGCCCAATACTCCTCTCTCCGTCTGTGTTGCAATGAGTCAGGCTTATATCGGCTACGACTTACAGAACGCTTTAAGAGAAGAGCTTTACAACCGTGATATTTATGATATTCCGGTTGCTACTATGATCACTCAGGTCCGTGTAGATGCAGATGATCCTGCATTTGATACTCCTTCCAAGCCGATCGGACATTTTATGACAAAAGAGCAGGCTGCACTGGCAGAAGAAAAATACGGATATATCATGAAAGAAGATGCCGGAAGAGGCTACCGCCGTGTAGTTGCTTCTCCAAAGCCAGCTGAGATCGTTGAAATCGGAGCGATCCGATCTCTGGTTGACTCCGGTCAGTTAGTAATTGCCTGCGGTGGCGGTGGTATTCCTGTTACCAGACAGGGCAACCACTTAAAGGGCGCAAGCGCTGTTATCGATAAAGACTTCGCAAGTGAGCTGTTGGCAGAAAATCTGAACGCAGATTTTCTCATTATCCTCACTGCTGTTGAAAAAGTTGCTATTAACTTCGGAAAGCCGGAAGAAAAATGGCTGGATGACCTCGATACTGAAGAAGCTAGAAAGTACATTAAAGAAGGACATTTTGCGCCTGGTTCTATGCTTCCAAAAGTTCAGGCTGCTGTTAAATTTGCTGAATCAAAACCAGGACGCACTGCGCTCATTACGCTGCTGGAAAAGGCAAAAGACGGTATCCAGGGCAAGACCGGTACCCATATCCATTTAGCGTAAATAAAGGGGGCATTGCATATGAATACAACCAGTAAAGAAGGATCTTTATTTGAATTAGATGGCGTGCCAAAACTGAGCCAGGCATTTCCTCTGGCCTTACAGCACGTTGTAGCTATGATCGTAGGCTGTGTTACGCCAGCTATCATTATCTCTGGTGCAGCTGGTCTTGAAACTGCAGACCGCGTACTGCTGATACAGGCATCATTAGTTGTATCTGCACTTGCCACTCTCCTGCAGCTCTTTCCGATTGGAAAGAGAACTGGCTTTCATTTAGGCGCCGGACTCCCCGTTATCATCGGTGTAAGTTTTGCCTATGTGCCAAGTATGCAGGCCATTGCTGATCAGGGCGGTATCCCCGCAATCCTGGGTGCCCAGATCGTGGGCGGCATCTGTGCTATCCTTGTAGGACTAACGATCAAAAAGATCCGCAAGTTCTTCCCGCCATTGATTGCCGGTACTGTAGTTTTCACCATTGGTCTCTCCCTTTATCCAACCGCTATCAATTACATGGCCGGTGGTGTAGGAAGTGCTGACTATGGTTCCTGGCAAAACTGGCTGGTAGCTATCTTTACCCTGCTAGTTGTTACTGGTTTAAATCATTTTGCAAAAGGATTCTTAAAACTGGCATCTATCCTGATTGGTATGATCATCGGATATATCTTTTCCAGCTTCTTCGGCATGGTAAGTTTCTCCAACGTAGCCCAAGCCGGTGTTTTCCAGCTTCCTCAGATCCTGCATTTTGGTGTTACCTTTGAGCCATCTGCATGTATCGCCTTAGGACTGCTGTTTATCATTAACTCCGTACAGGCTATCGGCGACTTCTCTGCTACTACTTCCGGCGGTTTAGACCGTGAGCCTACCACCAATGAACTTCAGGGAGCTATCCTGGGATATGGCGTTTCTAATATGATAGGTGCATGCCTCGGATGTCTTCCTACTGCAACTTACAGCCAGAACGTTGGTATCGTTGCTACTACAAAGGTTGTAAACAGAGTAACTCTTGGACTTGCAGCTATGATCATTTTCATCGCAGGTGTATTTCCTAAGTTTTCTGCTCTTTTAACAACTATTCCATATGCTGTACTGGGCGGTGCAACCGTTTCCGTATTCGCATCCATCGCCATGACCGGTATGAAGCTGGTTATGACAGAAGACATGAACTACCGCAATACTTCTATTGTAGGTCTTGCAGCAGCTCTTGGTATGGGTGTTTCCCAGGCGTCTGCGTCCCTTTCCGCATTCCCTGCATGGGTAACGACTATTTTTGGAAAATCTCCAGTCGTTATTGCTACATTGGTAGCTATTTTCCTGAATGTAACACTTCCAAGAGATAAAAAAGCTGGTTCATAATATTTCATCATTAATTTGATTTCTTTTCTATCCTCAAAAGAGGGATATCACCTAAGGACTTTATTCGTCTGGTGGCATCCCTCTTTTAGCTTATGTATCTATCTATCGACTTACAAACACGCACTATCGTACTTTTTGTCTGCTAACGCAGGCCATTGGCTCCCTCTTGTTTTCCTCCTGCACCCATTTTATTCCATCTCAAATGTTACACTTACCTGGGCTTCTATGAATATTTCTCCTGGCATAACCCCTATATCTGCAGTTGCATCTTCCGTCACTGCCATCATCTGCTTGGCAGAAGCACCTGCTGCATTATATCTTGCCTGGGGATAATAACCATTTTCCTCCATGCTTACTGCCTTTACAACAGTCATTTCCGCAGCCTCTGCCATAGCATCAGCCTTGCCTTTTGCCATTTCTACAGCCTTTTTCAATGCTTCCTGGTACTTTTCATCATAGTCACTGCAAAGATACTGAACAGAATCCAGCTCATTAACACCGGAAGCTACTGAATCTGTAATGATCTTTCCTATATTCTCCACCAAAATATCTGAAACTGTGATACTGGTATTCATCTGATAGCCTTTAACCTTTTGCTGCCCGGAATTCCAATCATAAATAGGGCTCATACCATAATCCGATGTCTGAATAGACTTTTCCTCTACTCCCAAACCTTTCAAGGTTTCTAAAGTCCTATTTACATTTTGGGCATTTTCCTGCTGGCATTCCTGAGCTGTAGCAGCCTGTGTGTATACACTATACTGAATCTGAGCCATATCTGGAACTGCCTTTACTTCTTCTATGCCATTTACTGTAATACGATTACCGCCAATATCCCCCTGCTGCACTTTTACAGTATCCGGGATCCGTACACTGGTACTGCATCCTGAAAGCCCTGTCACTGATAAAACAAACACTGCCGCCAATATTAATTTTCCCCACGTTTTCTTCATAATACGCATCCTCCTTTTACTATTTTCCTCTCCTTCAGATGTTATCTGCTACTGTTTTTTTCATAATTTTATATTAGCAGATTTAGATTATTTTTGTTTTCTTTTATCTTAATGATAATTTACCTGTTTATTACAATTAATTCTCCCCCATGACAAACGCATGAGTAAATAAATTGTGAACACGCCCCTTTTCTGATAAAATTAAAAGAAAAGGGGTGTTGATACATGCAGGAATTATTAGATTGGC
>ERZ773248.577-NODE-577-length-44612-cov-17.991113_pt1 | contig 44612 bp, 56 predicted proteins | sample MGYA00580518_ERZ773248 | MGnify/ENA primary metagenome ERZ773248 (study PRJEB29015, sample SAMEA2737762) | human gut metagenome | biome: human gut; feature: human-associated habitat; material: faeces | place: China | collected 2012 ...
AGGAGCCAGGAAGCAAGTTCTTCTTTTCCAGCATGAGCCGGGGCATTTTCCTGTATATAAGAAAGAACCTGTTCGCGTACCTTCAATTTTAGCTGCTGGTCAGTTTTAGAGTTGCTTTCTGCTAAAATATGAAAACGCAGCACATAAGGGGCAATACGGCTGGCATCTGCTTCCTGTTTGCAGGTATTGGCAGAAACAGCGATCAGGAAGGCAGTGAAAAAGCAGGCAAGAGAACAAAAAAGCCATTTACGGCAGTCAGTTACAGATTTCATGGATAAAACTTCCTTTCAAGATTTTCGTTACAGTTTATCCATGCTTCTTGTTTTCATGAATATGGAAACAAGAAGATGTCATGGATGAACTGTAACAGATTTTCTAATTGTATTTATTTCCACATATGCTATACTGTAAACGGTAAAATCTGAGAAAAATGAGATTTTAAAGATTTATTTTAAAGATCTGTTTTAAAGATTTATGGAAAAGAAAAGATGTAAGTGAGGAGATATAGAAATGGAAAGAAAAACAGCAGCAGTCATTTTCGGCGGACAGTCATCAGAGCATGAAGTTTCCTGCATGTCAGCAGCCAATGTGATCGACCGTATCAACAAAGAAAAATATGATCTGCTTCTTATTGGTATTACAATGGACGGACATTGGATCAAGACAGATTCTGTGGACGATATCAGAAGCGGCGAGTGGAGAAATGGAAAGGTATCTGCAGCCATCCTTCCAGATGCCACTAAAAAATGTGCGATCCTTATGGATGGAGACAAAGTATCAGAAGTAAAACTTGATCTGGTATTCCCGGTCCTTCACGGACTTCATGGTGAGGATGGAACCATTCAGGGACTTCTCGAACTGGCAAGGATCCCATATGTAGGCTGCGGCGTACTGGCATCTGCAGTAGGCATGGATAAACTGTATACAAAGATCATTGTAAATAATTTAGGCATCCGTCAGGCAGATTACGAGCCTGTTATGAGTGAGCAGTTAGCTGATATGGATGTAGTAATTGCCCGTGTTGAAAAACATTTTTCATATCCTGTATTCATTAAACCATCTAACGCAGGCTCATCTAAGGGTGTCAGCAAGGCAGAAAACAGAGAAGAACTGGAAAACGGTTTAAAAGAGGCTGCAAACCATGACAGAAAGATCCTGGTAGAAGAAATGATCGTTGGCCGTGAGATCGAATGTGCTGTATTTGGCGGCGGAAAAGAAGAAGTAAAGGCTTCCGGTGTTGGTGAGATCCTGGCAGCAGCAGATTTTTATGATTTTGATGCAAAATACCATAATGCTGAGTCCAAGACTGTAACAGATCCTGAACTTCCAGGCAATGCAGCAGAAGAAGTAAGAAAGGCAGCAGTAGCTATTTTTAAAGCAGTAGACGGATATGGACTTTCCCGCGTGGACTTCTTTGTAAAGGAAGATGGAGAGATCGTATTTAACGAGATCAATACAATGCCTGGATTTACCGCGATCAGCATGTATCCGATGCTGTGGGAAGCAAGAGGTATTAACAAAGAGGAATTAGTAGATAAGCTGATGAGCCATGCTTTAGAGCGCTTCTAAGCTCAGATCACAGGTGCTTTCAGAAAGAAAAGAGGGTTACATGACAAAGGATGTATTGATCACTATCCGTGGGGTACATACAGTGGATGAAGAGGATAATGATGTGGAGATGATCGTCCGGGGTGATTATTACCAGAAGAACGGGAAACATTATGTTTTGTATGAAGAACTGATAGAAGGCTTTAAAGAACCGGTAAAGAATATCATCAAGATCACGTCAACATCTATGGATATTACAAAAAAAGGAACAGCCATTACCCATATGCTGTTTGAAAAGAACCGGAAAAATGTTTCCTGTTACAGCACACCGTTTGGTGAGATCGTAGTGGGGATACAGGCCAACCACTTTGCAGTGGATGAACAGGCAGACAGCCTGAAGGTAAATGTGGACTATTCCCTGGATATTAATTACGAACATATGTCAGACTGCCGTATCCTGGTAGATGTGCAGTCCTGCCAGTAAACGGATATGTTGCCTGATGGTGAACATTATCATAAAGTGAGTTGTGCATAATAAAAAACAGCCGATCCCATCCGGGAGCCGGCTGTTTTTTTACGCCCCATATTATGCATCTTTACGGAATCTTGCGAAAAATCCCTTTTTCTTTGGCGGAGTTGGAATAGAACCTCCGCGTACACTTTTGATCTGGGTGATGTAGATACCGCTTAAGATTACCTTTGCTTCTGTTTTAACAGGAAGGCACTCAAATACTCTTGCATCAGCGATCAGTGTAACGATCTTTGGTCCGATCTTTGCTTTAACGATCGGAACCTTGGTCCAGCGCATGTACTTTGGAGTCTGGTCAACTACCATTTTTGGAAGACCTGCCTGAGTCAGTTTCAGTTTCTTCTTATCAATAACAAGAAGAGATACGGTCTGTGCAGCTGCATCTAACATCTGCTGCTGTTCTAACTGGCGCTTCTGGAGCTTATTTCCAAGGAAATACAGGATAGCCAGAACGATAGCTGCAATGATGAGAATCACCAGCAGTATGTTTAAAACGGTATTTAACATAATGTATACCTCCGAATTGTAATGATGTACTTTCGAAGTCTTTCCTGCACCTGCTTTTGCGGCCGGTTTTTTGCCGGGTACAGCTGACAAAGAAATCTTCCCGTAAAACCGGTCAAAAAAAGATTCCGTGAGTACATAATGTGGTCTTAGCAGCCTGAACGAACATGCCCCAAGACATTCCAATATAGTATAACATTTATAACGAAAAAAAGCAAGAAAAATTATTGACACCTTGACAAATGTATGTTATTATGGAGAGTGCATTATTGTGGCGTTCTGGGCTTATTGCGCCCATTTGCTGACGCCCGATTACCGAGAACGACAGCAGTGGAAAAAGGGACAGAAAAAGAAAGAAAAATCCCGGAAAACTACTGCAACCAAATAAGAAAACAGGGGTGAAACGTCAATGGAGAAAAGCAGAATACGTCCGGTACCGGCCGGGAAAAGCGTAAGAATGAGCTATTCAAGGCAGAAGGAAGTCCTTCAGATGCCTAACCTGATCGAGATTCAGAAAGACTCCTACCAGTGGTTCTTAGATGAAGGACTGAAGGAAGCGTTTGCTGATATCTCTCCTATCGCGGATTTTGCAGGACATTTAAGTCTGGAATTCGTTGACTTTACATTATGCAGAGATGATATCAAGTATACCATCGAAGAGTGTAAAGAACGGGATGCTACTTACGCCGCACCGCTTAAGGTAAAGGTCAGACTGTACAATAAAGACAAAGATGAAATGAATGAACATGAGATATTTATGGGTGATCTGCCTCTGATGACAGATACCGGTTCATTTGTGATTAACGGTGCAGAACGTGTTATCGTCAGCCAGCTTGTACGTTCCCCTGGTATTTACTACGGGATCGGACATGATAAGGTAGGTAAGGAACTGTTTACATGTACTGTTATCCCTAACCGTGGTGCATGGCTGGAATATGAAACCGATTCCAACGATGTATTTTATGTTCGTGTAGACAGAACCCGTAAGGTACCGGTCACTGTACTGATCCGTGCTTTAGGCTACGGAACCAATGCAGAGATCTTAGACCTGTTCGGTGAAGAACCAAAGCTGCTTGCAAGCTTCGGAAAGGATACATCTGATAACTATCAGGATGGTCTGTTAGAACTGTACAAGAAGATCCGTCCAGGCGAGCCGCTGTCTGTAGACAGTGCAGAGAGCCTGCTTAACAGCATGTTCTTTGATCCTAGAAGATATGACCTGGCAAAGGTTGGACGTTATAAATTCAATAAGAAACTGTCCTTTAAGTTCCGTCTGAACGGACAGGTGCTGGCAGAAGATGTAGTTGATACCACTACAGGTGAGATCATTGCAGAAGCCGGTACAAAGTTAGATAAAGAATCTGCCATGAAGGTTCAGAACTCTGCTGTTCCTTTTGTATGGGTAGAAGGAATTAGCAGAAAGCAGAAAGTCCTTTCCAATATGATGGTTGAACTTGGTGCTTATGTATCCTTTGATCCGGAAGAAGTTGGCGTTTCTGAATTAGTATATTATCCTGCGCTTGCTCCAATCCTGGAAAAAGCAGGTGATGATGAAGAACTGCTTAAGGAAGAGATCAGAAGAAATATTCATGACCTGATCCCGAAGCATATCACAAAGGAAGATATCTTAGCTTCCATCAACTACAACATGCATCTGGAAGAGCAGGTTGGTACATCTGATGATATCGACCACTTAGGAAACCGTCGTATCCGTGCCGTAGGTGAGCTGTTACAGAACCAGTACCGTATCGGCTTGTCCCGTATGGAGCGTGTTGTAAGAGAACGTATGACAACGCAGGATGTAGACGGCATTACACCACAGTCCCTGATCAATATCAAGCCTGTTACAGCTGCTGTAAAGGAATTCTTCGGAAGTTCCCAGCTGTCCCAGTTCATGGATCAGAACAACCCGCTGTCCGAGCTTACACATAAGAGACGTTTATCTGCCTTAGGTCCTGGTGGTCTGTCAAGAGACCGTGCCGGATTCGAGGTACGAGATGTACACTATACACATTATGGCCGTATGTGCCCGATCGAGACTCCTGAAGGTCCTAACATCGGTCTGATCAACTCCCTTGCAAGCTATGCAAGAGTAAACCAGTACGGCTTTATTGAAGCACCTTACCGTGTAGTAGATAAGACTGACGCAGCTAATCCAAAGGTTACGGATGAAGTAGTATATCTGACTGCAGACGAAGAGGACAACTTCATCGTAGCCCAGGCGAATGAACCATTAGATGAAGAAGGCCGCTTCATCCATAACAACGTATCCGGACGTTTCCGTACAGAGACTTCCGAATTCAGAAAGAGCACCATCGACTTAATGGACGTTTCTCCTAAGATGGTATTCTCTGTTGCAACTGCTATGATCCCATTCCTTCAGAATGACGATGCGAACCGTGCTCTTATGGGATCCAACATGCAGCGTCAGGCAGTGCCGCTGTTAAGCACAGAGGCTCCTGTAGTAGGCACCGGTATTGAAGGTAAGGCTGCTGTTGACTCCGGCGTTTGTGTTGTTGCAAAGAATGCAGGTGTAGTTGAGCGTTCCGCTTCCAATGAGATCATCATCAAGAGAGATTCCGATGGAAACCGTGATGTATACCATCTGACTAAATTTAAGAGAAGCAACCAGAGCAACTGTTACAACCAGAAGCCGATTGTTTATAAGAATGATCACGTAGAAGCTGGTGAAGTTATTGCAGATGGTCCTTCTACCTGCAATGGTGAGATCGCTCTTGGTAAGAACCCGTTGATCGGATTTATGACCTGGGAAGGCTACAACTACGAGGATGCGGTCCTTCTTTCTGAGCGTCTGGTACGGGATGATGTTTATACATCTGTTCATATTGAAGAGTATGAGGCAGAAGCCCGTGACACCAAGTTAGGACCGGAAGAGATCACCCGGGATGTACCTGGTGTTGGTGAAGATGCATTAAAGGATCTGGACGAACGCGGTATCATCCGTATTGGTGCAGAGGTCCGTGCCGGAGATATTCTGGTAGGTAAGGTTACTCCAAAGGGAGAGACCGAGCTGACTGCTGAAGAGAGACTGTTAAGAGCAATCTTCGGTGAAAAGGCAAGAGAAGTACGTGATACCTCCTTAAAGGTACCTCATGGTGCATACGGTATCATCGTAGACGCAAAGGTATTTACAAGAGAAAATGGTGACGAGCTTGCACCAGGCGTAAACCAGACTGTCCGTATCTATATCGCCCAGAAACGTAAGATCTCTGTTGGTGATAAGATGGCTGGACGTCATGGTAACAAGGGTGTTGTTTCCCGTGTGCTTCCTGTAGAAGATATGCCATTCCTTCCAAACGGCCGTCCTCTGGACATCGTGCTGAACCCATTGGGCGTACCTTCACGTATGAATATCGGACAGGTGCTGGAGATCCACTTAAGTCTTGCTGCAAGAGCGCTTGGCTTTAACGTTTCCACTCCTATTTTCGATGGTGCAAACGAGAATGATATCCAGGATACTCTGGAGCTTGCAAATGACTATGTAAATACTCCATGGGAAGAATTTGAAGCTAAATATAAAGATACCTTAAAACCTGAGGTAATGGATTATCTGGGTACTCACTTAGAGCATAGAAAGCTTTGGGAAGGCGTACCGATCAGCCGTGACGGTAAAGTACGTCTCCGTGATGGACGTACCGGCGAATACTTTGATGGCGCAGTAACTATCGGACACATGCATTACCTGAAACTGCATCATCTGGTAGATGATAAGATCCATGCACGTTCTACCGGTCCTTACTCCCTGGTTACACAGCAGCCTCTGGGTGGTAAAGCCCAGTTCGGCGGACAGCGTTTCGGAGAGATGGAGGTTTGGGCTCTGGAGGCATATGGCGCTTCCTACACCCTGCAGGAGATCATGACTGTTAAGTCTGATGATGTGGTTGGCCGTGTGAAGACATACGAGGCTATCATCAAGGGCGAAAATATCCCTGAGCCAGGTGTTCCAGAATCCTTCAAGGTACTTCTTAAGGAAATGCAGTCCCTGGGTCTGGATGTTCAGGTTCAGAGAGAAGATGGTACCGAGGTAGAGATGACAGAGAGCATTGACTATGGCGATACAGAACTGCGTGCTATGCTGGAAGGCGACCGTCATTACAATGACAGAGAGTCTTACTCCAATTACGGATATCAGGAACAAGAATTCAAGAACAATGAGCTTGTGAATGTAGAATCCGATTCCAAGGAAACTAACGACGATTATACAGATGACCTGTATGACGCATATACAGATGACAGTGAGAACGAATAATAGAAGGGAGTATAAGCTCATGCCGGAAACAATAAATGAAACTTATCATCCAATGGCGTTTGATGCCATTAAAATAGGTCTGGCTTCCCCTGAAAAGATCCGCTCCTGGACACACAGAACTCCGGAGCCTGCTGATAAGCCAAGCAAGCAGTGGAAAGACTGGTGGGAGCAGGGAGCTGTGCGCAACCGTATGCCTGAACCAGCAGGCGCTCCTTCCAAAGAGTGGAAAGACTGGTGGGATCACGGCGTTGTAAAGAAACCTGAGACCATTAACTATAGAACCTTAAAGCCTGAAAAAGACGGACTTTTCTGCGAGAGGATCTTCGGACCGAGCAAGGACTGGGAGTGCCACTGTGGAAAGTATAAAAAGATCCGTTACAAAGGCGTGATCTGTGACCGCTGCGGTGTTGAAGTTACCAAGTCCAGCGTCAGAAGAGAGCGTATGGGACGTATTGAGCTTGCTGCTCCTGTATCCCACATCTGGTACTTCAAGGGTATCCCAAGCCGTATGGGTCTGATCCTTGACATTTCTCCAAGAACACTGGAGAAGGTACTGTATTTCGCTTCCTATGTTGTACTGGATCCAGGTGTAACAAGCCTTCAGTACAAGCAGGTATTATCTGAGAAGGAATACCGCGAAGAAGTAGAAAAATACGGCAGCAGCACTGCATTCCGCGTAGGAATGGGTGCTGAGGCGATCCAGGAGCTGTTAAAGGCAATCGACCTGGAAAAAGATTCCGAAGAGTTAAGAAAGCAGCTGATCGATGCAAGCGGCCAGAAGCGTGCAAGGATCATCAAGCGCCTGGAAGTTGTAGAGGCATTCTTAAATTCCGGAAACCGTCCTGAATGGATGATCATGGATGTTATCCCGGTTATTCCACCGGATATCCGTCCTATGGTACAGTTAGACGGCGGACGTTTTGCAACCAGTGACTTAAACGATTTATATAGAAGGATCATCAACCGTAACAACCGTCTGGCAAGACTGTTAGAGCTTGGTGCTCCGGATATCATTGTCCGCAATGAGAAACGTATGCTTCAGGAAGCAGTTGACGCCCTGATCGATAATGGACGCCGCGGCCGTCCTGTAACAGGACCTGGAAACCGTGCTCTTAAGTCCCTTTCTGATATGTTAAAGGGTAAGCAGGGACGTTTCCGTCAGAACCTGTTAGGTAAGCGAGTTGACTATTCCGGACGTTCCGTTATCGTCGTTGGTCCTGAATTAAAGATCTATCAGTGTGGTCTGCCAAAAGAAATGGCGATCGAGCTGTTTAAGCCATTCGTAATGAAAGAGTTAGTGGCTAACGGCACTGCCCACAACATTAAGAATGCAAAGAAGATGGTTGAAAAGCTTCAGACAGAAGTGTGGGATGTTCTGGAAGATGTTATTAAAGAGCATCCGGTTATGTTAAACCGTGCTCCTACACTGCACAGACTTGGTATCCAGGCATTCGAACCGATCCTGGTAGAAGGTAAAGCTATTAAGCTGCACCCACTTGTTTGTACAGCGTTCAACGCCGACTTCGACGGTGACCAGATGGCAGTTCATCTTCCTCTGTCCGTAGAAGCACAGGCAGAGTGCCGTTTCCTTCTGTTAAGCCCGAACAACCTGTTAAAACCGTCTGATGGTGGTCCTGTAGCCGTTCCTTCACAGGATATGGTACTTGGTATTTACTATCTGACCCAGGAACGTCCTGGCGCTAAGGGCGAAGGCATGATCTTCAAGAGTGTAAACGAAGCGATCCTGGCATATGATAACCAGGAGGCAACTCTTCATTCCAGAGTTAAGGTAAGAGTTTCCAAGACAATGCCAGATGGCACTGTTAAGACTGGTGTGATCGAATCCACTATTGGACGTTTTATCTTCAATGAGATCATTCCTCAGGATTTAGGCTTTGTAGACAGAAGTATTCCTGAAAATGAATTAAAACTGGAAGTTGATTTCCATGTAGCTAAGAAGCAGTTAAAGCAGATCCTTGAAAAAGTCATCAATGTACACGGTGCTACCCAGACTGCTGTTACACTGGATGATATCAAGGCAATCGGTTATAAGTTCTCTACAAGAGCAGCTATGACTGTATCTATTTCTGATATGACTGTACCTGCAAGCAAGCCGAAGCTGATCGCTGATGCCCAGGCTACTGTAGATCACATTGCTAAGAACTACCGTCGCGGTCTTATTACCGAGGAGGAACGTTATAAAGAAGTTATCGAAACCTGGAAGACTACCGATGATCAGCTGACCCATGACCTGTTAACAGGACTGGATAAGTACAATAACATCTTCATGATGGCTGATTCTGGTGCGCGAGGATCTGATAAGCAGATCAAGCAGTTAGCTGGTATGCGAGGACTGATGGCAGATACAACTGGTCATACCATCGAACTTCCTATCAAGTCTAACTTCCGTGAAGGTCTTGATGTACTGGAGTACTTCATCTCTGCTCATGGTGCACGTAAGGGTCTGTCCGATACGGCTCTTCGTACTGCTGACTCTGGTTACCTGACCAGACGTCTGGTAGACGTATCCCAGGATCTGATCATCCGTGAAGTTGACTGCTGCGAAGGCAAAGAGATCCCTTACATGGAGATCAAGGCTTTCATGGACGGCAACGAAACGATCGAAGACCTGGAAGAGAGAATCACAGGACGTTATATTGCTGAGACTATTACAGATCCGGATACCGGCGAAGTAGTGATCAAGGCTAACCACATGTGTACACCAAAGCGTGCTGCAGCTGTTATGAAGGTTCTGAACAAGTTAGGACGTAAGACTGTTAAGATTCGTACTGTATTAAGCTGTAAGTCCCACATTGGTGTGTGTGCTAAGTGCTACGGTGCAAACATGGCAACCGGACAGCCTGTACAGGTTGGTGAAGCAGTTGGTATTATTGCAGCCCAGTCTATCGGTGAGCCTGGTACACAGCTGACCATGCGTACATTCCATACCGGTGGTGTTGCCGGCGGCGATATCACACAGGGTCTTCCTCGAGTTGAGGAGCTTTTTGAGGCACGTAAGCCAAAGGGTCTTGCTATCATCACTGAATTCGGTGGTGTAGTAGACATTAAGGATACAAAGAAGAAACGTGAGATTACCGTTACAGATATGGAAAGCGGCAATTCCAAGACCTACCTGATCCCTTACGGATCCAGGATCAAGGTAATGGAAGGCCAGGTTCTTGAAGCTGGTGATGAGCTGACAGAAGGTAGCGTAAACCCACATGATATCTTAAAGATCAAGGGCGTTCGTGCTGTACAGGATTACATGATCCAGGAAGTTCAGCGTGTATACCGTCTTCAGGGTGTTGAGATCAACGATAAGCATATCGAAATGATCGTACATCAGATGTTAAAGAAGATCCGCATTGAAGAAAGCGGTGACAGTAATGTTCTTCCAGGTGTATCTATGGATGTTCTTGATTTCAATGAAATGAATGAAGAACTGATCGCACAGGGCAAACAGCCTGCAGAAGGCAAGCAGGTAATGCTTGGTATCACCAAGGCATCCCTTGCAACAGATTCCTTCTTATCCGCAGCATCCTTCCAGGAGACCACCAAGGTTCTGACAGAGGCTGCTATCAACGGTAAGGTTGACCATTTGATCGGTATCAAGGAGAACGTCATCATCGGTAAGCCAATTCCTGCTGGTACAGGTATGAAGCGTTACCGCAATGTGAAACTGGACACAGATGACAGGCTTCTTTCAGAAGACGATGAAATCTCCATGTCAGACGATGATGAGATCGCACTGGATGGAGCTGAGGATTCTGAAATCTCTGAGGACAATGTAGCAGAAGAAGTTCTGGACATGGACGAAAACGAAGATGCATCTGAGGATGATGACGAGACCGAAGAGTAATAAAAATAATGAAAAACTGGTCCAGGACTGGATCAGGATATAGAATACGGGAGTCCGGCTGAAAAAGCTGCGGCTCCCGTTTTTTATACCTTCAAAAGAGCAGAGCCAACATTTTGAAAAAAATCCACTGTCAAATATTTTTAAAAAAATCCACTTGACAGATTTTTTCACCATGCTATAATAAAAAAGTATGTGCAAAGTGCTTTGCTCTTTGCATAACAACAAGCTGAAAGACACAGCAACCAACAGTCAATATCACAGGAGGTGAAAAGGATGCCAACATTTAACCAGTTAGTAAGAAAGGGAAGACAGACCAGCACAAAGAAGTCTACTGCACCAGCTCTGCAGAAGGGTTACAACTCTTTACAGAAGAAGGCAACAGACGTATCTGCACCACAGAAGCGTGGCGTTTGTACCGCTGTTAAGACTGCTACCCCTAAGAAACCTAACTCTGCACTTAGAAAGATTGCCAGAGTACGTCTTTCCAATGGTATCGAAGTAACAAGCTACATTCCAGGAGAAGGTCATAACCTTCAGGAGCACAGCGTTGTTCTGATCCGTGGAGGAAGAGTAAAGGACCTGCCAGGTACCAGATATCATATCGTAAGAGGTACACTGGATACAGCAGGTGTTGCTAACAGAAAGCAGGCTCGTTCCAAATACGGCGCTAAGAGACCAAAAGACAAAAAGTAATTAAAATTTAAAACTGGAATCACTAACAGCAGTAAAGTGACTGCAGTCAGTTAATACTGGACTGCTTTGTTGTGCCGGATTGTGATATTGAACCTGTGGTTGCAGGAAAATATATAGACCGCGCACGAACACATTTTATGGAAACATGTGAGTACCGACGAGTTAATGTAAACCTGCTGAGGAAATGTTTCCGAAGCAGCATATTAAGGAGGGAAGTAACGTGCCACGTAAAGGACATACTCAGAAGAGAGACGTTCTGGCAGACCCGATCTACAACAATAAAGTTGTAACCAAGCTGATCAACAACATCATGTTAGACGGCAAGAAGGGTGTTGCACAGAAAATTGTATACGGCGCTTTCAACCGTGTTGCTGAGACAACCGGAAAAGACGCTATCGAAGTATTTGAAGAAGCAATGAACAACATCATGCCAGTTCTGGAAGTAAAGGCAAAACGTATCGGTGGTGCTACCTATCAGGTGCCGATCGAAGTTAAGCCAGAAAGAAGACAGGCTCTTGGACTTCGCTGGATCACTCTGTACTCCCGTAAGAGAGGCGAGAAGACTCAGGAAGAGAGACTGGCAAACGAGATCATGGATGCAGCTAACAACACTGGCGCATCTGTAAAGAAGAAAGAAGATATGCATAAGATGGCAGAAGCAAATAAGGCATTTGCTCACTACCGTTTCTAATTGCAATTTTCCTTTTTCCACTATTTTAAGGAGGAAAATCCCTTGGCTGGAAGAGAATATCCATTAGAGAGAACCAGAAATATCGGAATCATGGCTCATATCGATGCTGGTAAGACCACCACAACTGAGCGTATTCTGTATTATACTGGTGTAAACTATAAGATCGGTGATACTCATGAAGGTACTGCTACCATGGACTGGATGGCTCAGGAGCAGGAAAGAGGTATCACCATCACTTCCGCTGCTACTACCTGCCACTGGACTCTGCAGGATCACTGCAAGCCAAAGGCTGGAGCATTAGAGCATCGTATCAACATCATCGATACTCCAGGACACGTTGACTTCACTGTTGAGGTTGAGCGTTCCCTGCGAGTACTGGATGGCGCTGTTGGTGTTTTCTGTGCAAAGGGCGGCGTTGAACCACAGTCCGAGAACGTATGGCGTCAGGCTGACACCTACAATGTACCTCGTATGGCATTCATCAACAAGATGGACATCCTGGGTGCAAACTTCTACGGCGCTGTAGAACAGATCAAAACCCGTTTAGGCAAGAATGCAATCTGCATTCAGCTGCCAATCGGTAAGGAAGATGAATTCAAGGGAATCATTGACCTGTTTGAGATGCAGGCTTACATCTACAATGATGATAAGGGCGAAGACATCTCTATCTTAGACATCCCGGAAGATATGAAGGATGATGCGGAATTATATCATACTGAGCTGGTAGAGAAAATCTGCGAGCTGGATGATGACCTTATGATGAAATATCTGGATGGCGAAGAGCCAACCAATGATGAACTGAAGAAGGTATTAAGAAAAGCTACCTGCGAGTGTGCAGCTGTTCCTGTATGCTGTGGTACTGCTTATAGAAATAAGGGTGTTCAGAAGCTTCTGGATGCTATTATCGAATATATGCCATCTCCATTAGACATTCCTTCTATCAAGGGTGTTGACCTGGACGGCAATGAGATCGAGCGTCACTCTTCTGACGAAGAGCCATTTGCTGCTCTTGCATTCAAGATCATGACTGACCCATTCGTTGGTAAGCTGGCTTATTTCCGTGTTTACTCTGGTACACTGGCATCCGGTTCTTACGTACTGAATGCTACCAAGGGTAAGAAGGAGCGTGTAGGACGTATCCTTCAGATGCATGCAAACAAGAGACACGAGCTTGATCGTGTATACTCTGGTGATATTGCTGCAGCTGTTGGTTTCAAGAATACCACAACTGGTGATACTATCTGTGATGAACAGCATCCAGTAGTTCTGGAATCCATGGAATTCCCAGAGCCAGTTATCGATATCGCTATCGAACCAAAGACAAAAGCAAGCCAGGACAAGATGGGCGATGCTCTTGTAAAGCTGGCAGAAGAAGATCCTACTTTCCGTGTTCGTACCGACGAAGAGACTGGTCAGACCATTATCTCCGGTATGGGCGAGCTGCATCTGGACATCATCGTAGACCGTCTGCTGCGTGAATTCAACGTAGAGGCTAACGTAGGTGCTCCTCAGGTTGCTTATAAGGAAACCTTTACTAAGGCTGTTGATGTAGACAGCAAGTATGCTAAGCAGTCCGGTGGCCGTGGACAGTACGGACATTGTAAAGTTCACTTCACACCAATGGATCCAAACGCAGAAGAAACCTTCAAGTTCACTTCTTCCGTTGTTGGTGGTGCTATTCCTAAGGAATATATCCCGGCAGTTGGTGAAGGTATTGAAGAAGCTTCTAAGACCGGTATCCTTGGCGGATTCCCAGTTCTGGGTGTATGCGCTGATGTATACGATGGTTCTTACCATGAAGTCGACTCTTCTGAAATGGCATTCCACATTGCCGGATCTATGGCATTTAAGGATGCAATGGCAAAAGGCAACCCAGTTCTTCTTGAGCCTATTATGAAGGTTGAAGTTACCATGCCAGAAGAATACATGGGTGATGTAATCGGTGATATCAACTCCCGTCGTGGCCGTATCGAAGGTATGGAAGACATCGGCGGTGGCAAGATGGTTAAGGCATACGTTCCGCTGTCTGAGATGTTCGGTTACTCCACAGACCTGCGTTCCAGAACCCAGGGCCGTGGTAACTACTCTATGTTCTTCGAGAAATATGAGCAGGTTCCAAAGAACGTTCAGGAGAAAGTTCTTGCTGATCATAAAAAATAAAATGTGACCATTAACGAAGGTTTTGTCTGCGTAAGCAGACAGTAGAGCGCGTAAGCGCGTGAACCTGAGTAAAAAAGCAATATATAACAGAGTTTCCTCTGGTGGAAACATCAGAGGTATGCTCTGTATAAAATCCAAAAAAGGCTTGTAAATCAAGGTGAAATATCATATAATGATTGATAGCCTGACATTAACTATATTAGCCCCACACATATACAGGGGCGCAAATTAAGGAGGACGTTATAAAATGGCTAAAGCTAAGTTTGAAAGAACTAAAACCCATTGTAACATTGGTACCATCGGACACGTTGACCATGGTAAAACTACTCTGACCGCTGCTATTACCAAGGTTCTGGCAGAAAGAGTTGCTGGAAACGCAAAGGTAGATTTCGAGAACATCGATAAGGCTCCAGAAGAGAGAGAGCGTGGTATCACCATCTCTACTGCACACGTTGAGTATCAGACCGAGAAGAGACACTATGCACACGTTGACTGCCCAGGACATGCTGACTACGTTAAGAACATGATCACTGGTGCTGCTCAGATGGACGGCGCTATCCTGGTTGTAGCTGCAACTGATGGTGTTATGGCTCAGACTAGAGAGCACATCCTTCTGTCCCGTCAGGTAGGTGTACCTTACATCGTAGTATTCATGAACAAGTGCGATATGGTAGACGATCCTGAGTTACTTGAATTAGTAGACATGGAAATCCGTGAACTGCTGAACGAGTATGAGTTCCCAGGCGATGATACTCCTATCATCCAGGGTTCCGCTCTGAAGGCTCTGGAAGATCCAATGGGACCATGGGGCGATAAGATCATGGAACTGATGGATGCAGTTGACAGCTGGATTCCAGATCCTGTTCGTGAAACAGATAAGCCTTTCCTGATGCCTGTAGAGGACGTATTCACCATTACTGGCCGTGGTACTGTTGCTACTGGTAGAGTAGAGCGTGGTACTCTGAACCTGAACGACGAAGTTGAGATCGTTGGTATTCACGAAGATACCCGTAAGACTGTTGTAACCGGTATCGAAATGTTCCGTAAGCTCCTTGACAGCGCTGAGGCTGGTGATAACATCGGTGCTCTGCTGCGTGGTGTTCAGAGAACTGAGATCGAGCGTGGACAGTGTCTGTGCAAGCCAGGTTCTGTACATTGCCATCACAAATTTACCGCTCAGGTTTACGTTCTGACCAAGGACGAGGGCGGCCGTCATACACCTTTCTTCAACAACTATCGTCCACAGTTCTACTTCAGAACAACTGACGTAACTGGCGTTTGCGAGTTACCAGCTGGTACTGAAATGTGTATGCCTGGCGATAACGTAGAAATGACTGTTGAACTGATCCATCCAGTAGCTATGGAGCAGGGACTTCGTTTCGCTATCCGTGAAGGCGGACGTACTGTAGGTTCTGGTAGAGTTGTATCTATCATCGAATAATTTTACAGAATTTATATATAAGTAATACAACATGTCTGAATGGACATTATGCTCAAACGATTTGGCTTCCGGAATTACTTCCGGGGGCTTTTTTTACTATGAAAGTGCTGCCAAGGAGCTATAGTGACATGTCTGTTACTACAAAAATGCTACTAAGGGGCTGGGCCTGCGTGCCTGAAATAGTGTTTTGAACCAAAGGGGAAAGATATGTACGAAAAGATGATAGCAGTAACCAACCGGCATCTGATAAGAGAAAGTAATGAGAATGAGGAAATAAACGCAGGGACAGACTGGAGCGAAGCATATATAAAGCAGCTTGCATACGTTGCTTCCCTTCATCCAAAAGCTATGGTGCTGCGTGAAAAGGATCTGACAGAAGAAAAATACGAAGAACTGGCAAAGGCAGTTATCAGATTATGCGAAAAGGAGGGGACGACCCTTATTTTGCATCGTTTTCCAGAAGTAGTGAAGCATTTAGGATATGATAAGCTGCATTTGCATTTAGAAATGCTTAAAACGATGGGACGGACTGATGGGCTTAACCTTCTTGGTACGTCTGTTCATTCTGTAGAGGATGCAAAAGAGGCAGAGCATCTGGGGGCTGATTATATATTTGCAGGAAATATTTTTGAAACTGACTGCAAGAAAGGGCTGCCGGGGCGGGGACTGGAATTTCTTGAAAATGTATGTAAGGCAGTAAATATTCCGGTGTATGCCATTGGTGGAATATCAGAAGAAAAAATGCCCCAGATCCTTGGGACCGGGGCAGCAGGCGGATGTATGATGTCCGGGTTTATGCAATTAAAGGATCATGGAAGTAATCATTAAAATGTTGCTTTTACAACGAAATGGTAATGATGATTTACTTTAGCGTTATTGCAGCAACTGTATATTTGCTAACTGGGCAATCTTGGCCTCATTTATGAGGGAAAGTTGGTCAATCAGCTCAATATGATAAGTTCCAAGGCCTTTTGCAGCATTGGCACATTCTCCGGCACAGTCTAACGTGAGTGCAGCCAGAACACAGGCTGTAAGGGCGTCTGTGACAGAAAGATACGTACCTGTAATGCAGGTAAGCATACAGCCGGTGCCGGTTACTTTTGCCATGTTGGGAGAGCCGTTATAGATGGCATAGGCAATCTCATTTTCAGGGGATGCTATGATATCTACTTCACCTGTGACCATAACTACAGCACCAGTCTCCTGGGCCAGTTTTCCTGCAATATGGGCCATAGATTTGACGGAATCAGGATTTTTTGCGCTGACAGCATCAGCTGCACTTACGTCCACACCGGTACCATGAAAGGCAGTTCCCGCTATAGCACGTATTTCAGAGCCATTGCCCTTAATGACAGCAGGTTCACATTCTTTAATAAAACGTTTTGCAAGTTCCATGCGGAAAGAGCTGCATGTGATCCCTACCAGGTCGATCACAGAGGCTCTTTTTCCATTTTCAGTATTGTTCATTCTTTTAATGGCTTTTCCAGCCAGAAACATGGACTCAGCTCTTGCATCTGTAATATTTCCAAGACTGACTGTAAGAGCTGCAGCACTGGAAGCAATGTCAGCCACTTCTGCTGGATGTTCAGCCATAATAGGACGACCACCAATGGCCAGAACTGAATTAGCACAGTCATTGATCACAATCGGGTGGGTGATGCAGTGGATCAGCGGCGCCTGATTACGGAGCTGGCTGCGGATCTGTTTTAAGCAGGAAAGAACAGGCTCATTCTCTATATTCGTAGTTTCATCTATTGTTTTATTTATATTGTCCATTAGATGCTCTCCTTAAAAATATATCTCAATATGTTTATATAATAAAAACGCCGCAACAGAACCATGCAGGCTTGTTACAGCGTTTGTTTTGCCATTGCGTATTATGCATATTTATGTACATCAGGCATGTTTCTTATTTGTATTCCAGTATACCACTGCCACTGCAATAAAGGCAATGAGAACAATATATTTGATACTGCCTGCTACTGGTCCAGGTTCAGCAACGAATTGCTTTACAGCAACAGTAGCAGCCAGATAACCGATAAAGCCTAAAAATGCGATGCCAAGAGAGTCATTCACAACGGTATCTGTATTATTGTAGACCTGAGAGCCTAAAGCTGCCTGGAATGTGGATAACATGTGTGCTTTCTGTAAATGTTTTAAGAAAATGAAAGCAAGGCTTCCTCCGATCAGTGTACCTGCAATAAAGGATGGTACATAGAAGAACCAGGTAAGTCCGGTACGTCCCCAGATCAGTGTCATTACAGGATAGGAAATAATAGCTCCGATGATGCCGGTTCCAATGACTTCGCCGATGAAAGCACATACCAGTTTGCCTTTGGAAAGGCGGTAGAGCATACCGGAAAGGAAAGCACCAAATATTGCACCAGTCAGTGCCAGAGGCGGGATGCCCATGCAGGCCATGCGGATAATGCCAATAGCCAGAGCGCATACAAAAGCGTACCAGGGACCAAGCATAACAGCACAGGTCACATTGATGAAGTGTGCCATAGGACACATTCCCTCTACACGAAGAATAGGGGAGATCACTACTCCCAAAGCTACCATCATGGCAAGGAAGACAAGTTTCGTTACGTGTGTTTTTGAATTTTTCATATCGTTTTCTCTCCTCATTCTGGCTGTATACTGGATGAAGATGTTTCATATGGTTTCATAGAAACAGGCAATAAAAAAACGCATCCATAGGGCGCGCTTGGCAAATCTCTGTTAAAAAATAGACATAGCGATGGCGCCTTTTTACAGCTGTAATTGGCGGTCGATGCTCACTAGCATCCTCTCAATCCGAAACACGGAGTCCCATCGCATCTCTTTTGTACGCAGTATAAGGGCGCTCCCCCTCATACCGTCTCAGCCCGCAGGCAGATACAAAAGGTCTAACAGTATTATAAACGGAGAGAAAAAAATGTCAATAGGAAAAGCTGTATACAGTGCGGGATAAGTTACAGGTCATTCCATCTTCTTGTTTCCATATTCATGAAAGCAAGAAGCATGGTGGGTTCACCATATGCTGGTTTGAATGAAAAAGTACTTATGCAAGCAAGCATGTAACATACTTTCTCATTCAAACTAGCGCATGGCTGAAATTTAACCAGATAATTAAGATAATGTAATAAAAACGTAATTGAAAATATAAGATAGATTATGTATGATGTAGGTTGTAAAAAAACTGACAGAACATGGGAGGCAGAAAGAATGAAAAATCATAAAATATCAGGAGCTGCAGGCTTTTTGTGTGCAGCGGTTCTGTTTCTTGGAGCAGGCATTTTCGCCCTGGGAGCCAGTGCATTTAATGTTCTGGCTGCAGAAGTTTCCGGACAAATCACATCCTGTAAGATAACCAGTGATAAACAGAATATTGAGATTGCCTTAAACAGCAGCGGCAGTACAGAAGGAACGGACGGTAAGGTGTATGTGTTTGAGCAGCCCATATATCAGGATGATCTGGGAAGCCGCAGTGACTATCTTGCTTCAGTAAATGCATCTGGTGCGGCTACAGTTACGGTTCCTTTTAGTAAGGGCAATGGATCAGACCGTCTTTACAGCAAATTTGTGCTGGCAGTAAAAGAAGACGGCACTTACAAGGCAGTCGGCGAACCTCATTATATTACCAATCCTGAGATCGCAGCAAAGAATAAAGAAGCTTTTAAGGAACCTCTTACAAAGAAAGGTTTAAATATTGAGCTGAATATGCTAAATGATGCCTTTGATCTGGGTGTGAAATATGTTACCACCAATATTGCGGTATCCAGGCTGATGGGATCAGGTATTGATTTCCAGTATGAGGGCAAAACTTATCATTTTAACAAAAGCATTGTAGAAGATTATGATAAAGTCATCAGCGCCTATTCTGGAAAAGGAATGGTTGTAAATGCGATCCTTTTAAATGACTGGAGCGATACTACTTCCAATCTGTTTATTCCAGGTGTGCAGAAAACTTCAGATGCCTATTATTATATGTTTAATGCGACTACCGAAGCTGGTTTTGAGCAGCTGAAAGCAATTTCTGCGTTTCTGGCAGATCATTACAGCGGAAAAAATGCTGATTATGGAAAAATTTCTAACTGGATCATTGGAAATGAGATCGAAAATCAGCAGTGGAACTATATGGGGCCTATGGATCTGACTAATTATGTAAAGACCTACGAAAAGGCATTCCGCGTATGCTATACAGCCATTAAGAGTACCAATGCAAATGACAGAGTCTATCTTTCTCTTAGTTATAACTGGATGAATGACATGGACGGTCAGTTAAAATACGGAGGAAAAGAGATCATTGACAGCTTTAACTCTATTGCCAACGTTCAGGGACAGATGGAATGGGGACTGGCTTATCATCCATATCCATGTCCGCTGACAGATCCTGTATTCTGGGATGATGCTGAAACTACAGGACTGGTTAAAAAGGACTTTAATTCACCAGTTATTAATTTTGCCAACTTAAATGTGCTGACTGATTATTTTTGCCAGGAAACATTAAAGACACCATCTGGTCAGGTACGTCACATTATCCTTACTGAACAGGGCTTTACTGCCTACAGTCCTACCAGAGGGGCTGTTCCAGAGCTTCAGGCAGCAGCCTTTGCATATTCATATTATCTGGTAGACAGCAATCCATACATTGATGCGTATACCTTAAGCCGCCAGGTAGATGCGCCTTCAGAAGTAAAGGATGGACTGAAATTAGGCTTATGGGAGTGCGATATGAGTAAGCCAGATCTGATCGAAGCTACAAAGAGACGAAAAATCTGGCAGGTATTTAGGGATATTGACAAAAAGAACTCTACTTTAGAGGCAAGTGAGTTTGCAAAATCTCTTATCGGTATCAATAAATGGTCTGATGTAATACCTGATTTTAAATGGAAAAATATTGAAAAATAACCACAGAAAAGTGATCAGGAAAAATGAAAACACTGCAGGAGTATTTTGCTTCTGCAGTGTTTTTGCGTAAAGACAAATATTGTCATTTGTACTGGACAAGCGGACAAAAAAAGATTAAAATGAAAACTGACTCTTTAGAAAAATGCAGCTGTTTTATGCAGAAAAAGATACAGGAAGGAAAAGAAAAATGGGGTTGATCGTACAGAAATTCGGCGGTACCTCTGTAGCTGACACAGAGCGTCTTCGCAATGTAGCAAGGATCATCACTGATACCTACAAAGCAGGAAATCAGGTAGTGGTTGTGCTTTCTGCTCAGGGTGATACTACAGATGATCTGATTGAGAAAGCAAAAGAAATTAATCCGGAAGGCTCCAACCGGGAGATGGATATGCTGTTATCTACAGGAGAGCAGATTTCCGTTGCACTGTGTGCTATGGCTATTGAAGCTCTGGGGTATCCGGTGGTTTCCCTTACCGGCTGGCAGGCAGGTGTGCTTACAGATACAGCAGCTAAAAATGCAAGGATCAAAAAGATCGATACAGAGCGTCTGGAGGCAGAGCTGGACCGTAAGCGTATTGTGATCGTTACCGGTTTTCAGGGAGTAGACAGAAACCAGAATATCACTACATTGGGAAGAGGAGGTTCTGATACCTCTGCAGTTGCACTGGCAGCAGCTTTGGAAGCGGATCTTTGCCAGATCTATACAGATGTAGATGGTGTATACACAGCAGACCCACGATATGTAAAGGGTGCAAAAAAGCTGGATGAGGTTACTTACAATGAGATGCTGGAACTGGCAACTTTAGGAGCGCAGGTGCTTCACAACCGTTCTGTAGAGCTTGCGAAAAAATATAATGTAAAATTGGAAGTATTATCCAGTTTTACCGGTCATTCGGGTACAAAAGTGAAAGGGGTGGCAAAACGCATGGAAAAGACAGCAGTCAGCAGCGTAGCAAAGGATAAAGATATTGCAAGGATCGCACTGGTAGGAGTGCCAAATGAAGTAGGAACTTCTTTTAAGGTATTCTCCTTACTGGCACAGAATCATATTAATGTAGATATCATTCTTCAGGGTGTAGGTCATGAGGAAGGAAAGGATATCTGCTTTACAGTAGCAGAAGGGGATCTTAAGAAAGCGGCAGAGCTGTTAGCGTCCCATAAGGATGAACTGCGTTTTACAAGACTGGAGACAAATGCAGATATTGCCAAGGTTTCCGTAGTTGGTTCCGGTATGATCAACAATCCAGGTGTTGCAGCTAAATTGTTTGAGGCATTGTATGATGCACATATCAATATTAATATGATCTCTACCAGCGAGATCAAGATTTCTGTTCTGGTAGATAAGAAGGATGCAGACAGGGCAGTTCAGGCAGTTCATGATAAGTTTTTTGCATTCTAAGTTAAAAGAGAGCAGACAAAACAGGTAAAACTGTTATGCCGGCTCTTTACTTTTATGCAAAAATGGATACAATATAAAATATGATGTCAAAATTAAAAGATCAGAAATCCTGTATCAGGAGGATAATAAAACTCGGAGGGAAGAAAAGATGTATACTTGCGCAAAATGTAATATATTAGCCTGCGGATCACAAGATCCAGCGGTAAGAGAGAAAATGCCGAAAAACTGTCCTATGCGGGAACAGGAGAAAATGAACAATGCCTTTGAAAAATATGCATTGGAAGAAAATCATGAGTTCTATGTAAAATGTTCTGAGATTGAGGGAGAAGGTTATTGTCAGTGGCCAAGATTAAAGGAAACAGTGGAATTTTGTAAAAAAATGGGTTATAAAAAGATAGGACTGGCATTTTGCAGGGGACTGCGAAAAGAGGCACGTATTGTAGCGGATCTATTAATGGCTCAGGGATTTGATGTAGTTTCAGTGATCTGTAAGACTGGTGGTTTCCCAAAAGAATCCGTAGGGATACCAAAAGAAAAGAAGGTCAATGCTGATGCATTTGAGCCAATGTGTAATCCCATTGCCCAGGCAGAATTTTTAAATTCCCAGGAAACAGAGTTTAATATTGCATTGGGGCTTTGTGTGGGACATGATTCTATGTTTTATAAATATTCGAAGCAGATGGTAACAACGCTGGTGGCAAAGGACCGGGTACTGGCACACAATCCGTGCGGTGCTATTTACTGTGCAGAAGGATATTATAAAAAGAGATTACAGTAAAGCATCAGGAGTATTTCCGGGGAATCTGGATTTTGGAGACTTGAAAAGTGAGGACAAAATAAATGGAGTATATTGGAAATAAGAAGAAGCAGGGCAGTATTGTTGAGCTTTTGCGGGATGAAATATTGGCAGGAAATATACCTGATGGCAGTGAGATGACCCAGAATGAGCTGGCAGAAGGTCTGGGAGTATCCCGTATGCCAGTGCGGGAAGCGCTGATCTTATTAGAATACCAGGGACTGATCGACCGTCTGCCGAACAATCATGTACGGGTGGCTTCTCTTACAGAAGATTATTTCCGTCATATTTTAAAAAACGCTTGTAGTCTGGAAATCCAGTTTTTACAGAATTTAAGGGAAGAAGAATTAGAAGAGCTTCCTGAGGGGGAGTTAAACTTCCACAGGGAGATCTGGCAAAATTATCCTTACAGTCTTTTCAGAAAAAATCTGGAGACTGTAACCGAGATATACCTTTATTTTGTCATATCCAGACGTAACCCGGAATGTGTATGGGGAAATGTGCAGGAGAAGGCAGAGGAAGAGATATTATTAAGTAAGTGTATCGAAAGCTGGAAGTCTGGAAAGAAAGAAGAAGGAGCCGGACTATTAGAGGCATATTTTAGGAAAATGGCAGAAAAACTGGCTGCGCTCCATAAGGGACAGTAAACAGGTAAAAGATATATAAGGTAAAAGAAGGGATAGATATATATGGTTACATTAAAACCAATCAAATTGCTGCCTGCAAGGGAAAGAGTGGCTTCTGCGCTGCGCAAAGCCATTATTTCAAAGCAGATAAACGAAGGAGAGGTCATTACACTGGAGTCTACGGCCCAGCAGCTTGGTGTATCAGTTACACCAGTGCGGGAGGCATTTCAAATCCTGGCAAGAGATGGCCTCATTGACTTAAAACAGAATAAGGGCGCAACCGTTCTTGGCTTAAATGAAACAACCATAAGAGAGCATTATGAAATCAGAGCAGCTTTAGAAAGTGCAGCCTGTGTACTCTGCTGTCAGAGAAAAGCGGATCTTTCTGATATAAGAAAATGTCTGGAAATGGCAGATGAGGCCCTGGAGAAAAAGGATTCCAGCAGTTATTCTAATTATAACCAGTCTTTCCACTATGAGATCTGGACAGCAGCAGGAAATGAAAAGCTAAAAACAATGCTGTCAGAGATGTGGAACGGTCTTTCCATGGGCTTAAAGTCCACAGAAGAAGAGTATGCCAGAAATTCCCAGGAAGAGCACAGACAGATATTGGCAGCTCTTGAAAGCGGGGATCCGAAGCAGGCAGGTGAGAAAATGGTATTTCATATTATCCGAAGCATGAATGATGTACTGACAAGATACTAGTATAATCCACAATAATTATCCGCCCCTTTCACTTGTCTAAATTTCCATCTGCCGCGTCAGCTTCAATCGACGATGCTACCGGCATCGCCTCATTCAGCTTCCTTGCACATGAAAATTTATCCTGCGTGTAAGGGATCGGTAATTATCGTGGATTATACTAGTAAAAAGATATGACTTCCCCGCAACCAGCGGGGATTTGTTATATATGCACAATAAAATATCAAAAAGAATATGCAGAACGCTGAATTGGTAAATTACTATTGACAATTACAGCGTTCTGTTCTATTATAAAAACACGAAATGGATACATTATTAAATATAAAATATCAAATACAAGATATAAAATAATAATGATCCAGGACAGCAGCTGCGAAACATAAGTGTTCTGACTGGCAGGCGGGACACCAGTTACAAAGTACCTTAAAAAATGAATAAGGTTTATACAGTTTTATAAAACCGAAGGGGGAGTTTATGAGTCCATCAACTATAACCATCCTGTTTCTCTTGTTTGCAATTGTAATGTTTGTAATGGAGAAGATCCCGCTGGGGGTAACATCCATGATCGTTTGTGTAGGTCTGATTGTTACTGGGGTTCTGGATGCGAAGACGGCATTTGCAGATTTTATTGACAGCAATGTAATTCTCTTTGTGGCAATGTTTATTGTAGGAGGTGCATTTTTTGAAACAGGTATGGCCAATAAGATCGGCGGCATTGTTACAAAATTTGCTAAATCCGAAAGAATGCTGATCGCAGCCGTTATGATCATTGTAGGAATGATGAGCGGCGTTCTTTCAAACACCGGTACAGCGGCCGTACTGATTCCTGTTGTGATCGGTATTGCAGCAAAATCCGGTTATTCCCGTTCTAAACTATTGATGCCTTTAGTATTTGCGGCAGCTATGGGCGGTAATCTTTCGCTGATCGGTGCACCGGGCAACATGATCGCCCAGAGTGCTTTATCAGAGATCGGACTTAGCTTTGGATTTTTTGAATATGCCATTGTAGGGTTTCCGATCCTCATCTGTGGAACACTTTTTTACACCACACTTGGTATGAAGCTTTTACCGGACAGACAGCCAAAAGATGATGGGGCGTTTGATACCACAGCTGATTACAGTAATGTACCGGTCTGGAAGCAGAAACTGTCACTGGTGATCCTGGTGCTTACTTTACTGGCTATGATCTTTGAAAAAAAAATCGGCATTAAATTGTATATTTCAGGATGCATAGGAGCTTTGGCATTGATCATTACCGGTGTTATCTCTGAAAAACAGGCATTAAATTCCATTGATTTGAAGACCATTTTCTTATTTGGTGGAACCCTTTCACTGGCAGCAGCCCTTGAAAAAACAGGCGCAGGTGAAATGGTGGCAGAAACAGTAATGAATCTGCTAGGCGAAAATCCTTCACCTTATGTTTTAACTTTTGCAGTATTTATGCTCTGCTGTATCATGACAAACTTCATGTCCAATACAGCAACTACAGCACTTTTAGTTCCCATCTGTGTTTCCATTGCACAGGGAATGGGAGCAGATCCAAGAGCCGTACTTATGGCTTGCGTTATCGGCGGTTCCTGCGCGTATGCAACACCTATTGGAATGCCGGCAAATACCATGGTACTTGGAGCAGGCGGTTACACTTTCTTAGATTATACAAAGTCAGGACTGCCGTTAATTGTGATCGCGACCATAGTCAGCATGATCATTTTACCAATTGCATTTCCATTTTTCCCGTAGCATACATGGGAACAGTTTATAAGAAGTGGAACAATGAATATCATGATGTTTGAGGATTGCGGGAATTGCATAGCAATGGAGCAATCAGGTTACATCAGTGAGTGGCAAAATTTACTTTTGACACTCACATCATATCATTACATGTTATTTATTTAAGGAGGCTTAAACATGAGCAGAACAGAACAGGTAGAGCAGCTTACCAATTATATGGCGCACTTTGTTGCCCATATCGGTAAGAAACTGCCAGACGACATCATTGTCAAGTTAGATGAACTGGCAGAAAAGGAAGACAGCCCATTATCAAAAGTAATTTATCAGACTATGAAGCGCAATCAGGATTTGGCAGTAAAATTAAACCGTCCTTCCTGTCAGGATACAGGTGTCCTTCAGTTCTGGGTAAAGTGCGGAACCAAATTCCCACTGATCGATGACCTGGAAGTACTGTTAAAAGAGGCTGTTGTAAGAGCAACAGTGGATGCACCTCTTCGTCACAATAGTGTAGAGACCTTTGATGAGTACAACACAGGCAAGAACGTTGGTAAGGGAACTCCTACTGTATTCTGGGATATCGTTCCAAACAGTGATAAATGTGAGATTTACGCATATATGGCAGGTGGTGGCTGTACACTTCCTGGAAAAGCAATGGTATTAATGCCAGGCGCAGGTTATGAAGGTGTTACCCGTTTCGTACTGGATGTTATGACTTCCTATGGTTTAAATGCATGTCCTCCACTGTTAGTTGGTGTTGGTGTTGCAACTTCCGTAGAAACAGCAGCTCTCCTTTCCAAGAAAGCTCTTATGCGTCCTTTAGGCAGCCACAATGAAAATGAAAGAGCAGCAAGCATGGAAAAACTGTTAGAAGACGGCATCAATGAGATCGGCCTTGGACCGCAGGGAATGGGCGGAAAGTACTCTGTTATGGGCGTACATATTGAAAATACTGCAAGACATCCATCTGCCATTGGTGTAGCAGTAAACGTAGGATGCTGGTCTCACCGCCGCGGCCACATTATTTTCGATAAGGACCTTAACTATACAATTACAACTCATTCGGGGGTGACTTTATAATGTTAGAGATCAAAGATGGAAAGAAAATTTTAACAACACCAATCAGTGACGAAGATTTAAAAGATATCCATATCGGTGACATTATTTACTTAAATGGTAACTTAACAACTTGCCGTGACGTAGCTCACCGCCGTCTGGTAGAAGAACACAGACCACTGCCTGTAGATGTGAGAAACAATGCTATTTTCCATGCAGGCCCGATCATCCGTCCTTTAGAAAATGACAAGTTTGAAATGGTTTCCGTAGGACCGACCACTAGTATGCGTATGGAGAAGTTCGAGAAGGAATTTGTAGAACAGACCGGTGTAAAAGTGATCGTAGGAAAAGGCGGTATGGGACCAAACACTGAATATGCGTGTAAGAACTTTAAGGCTATCCATTGTGTATTCCCGGCTGGAAATGCAGTAGTGGCAGCAACAGAGGTAGAAGAGATCGTCCGAGCAGAGTGGCGTGACCTGGGAATGCCTGAAACACTGTGGAACTGCCGTGTTAAGGAATTCGGACCGCTTATCGTATCAATTGATACAGAAGGAAGAAACCTGTTTGAGGAAAATAAGGTTGTATTCAATGAGCGTAAGGAAAAAGTTTATGAAGAAATCTGCAAGCATGTAAGTTTTATTAAATAGCGTTACAGTTCAGCCATGACATCTTCTTGTTTCCATATTCATGAAAACAAGAAGCATGGTGGGTTCACCATATGCTGATTTGGATGAAAAAGTGCTTATGTAAGTAAGCGTGCAATATACTTTCTCATTCAAACCAGCGCATGGCTGAACTGAAACTAAATAGCAGACTGCCTGGGAAAATGGCGATTTGGCACGAAACGCAGGTTTGAGATTTTTTGGGGTATGAGTATAAGAGAATAAAGCAGCAGACATAAAAGGCCTGTCATTTCTTCAGCGGCGTAGTAAGATTCGCGGCAGGGACGGTGACAGGTCTTTTTATGTTTTGCTTTTAAATAATAGGGACTTGTCTTAAAATTTATTAAAAACTTTACCGTTTTGAAGTAATCGGAATTGAATGGAAACCGCGTAAAAAGCAAGGTTTTATGCGGTTTTCCTCAATATCCGGTCTTTAGAACTCTTTAGAAAAAATAAGTATTCTTGGGGTCTATTGGTCACAATAAAGTCACAAAACATTCTTTATCAATTTTTTCAATTTCTATTTTTAAATCTCTTAAATCACGGTGGCCGTAAACACGGTTTGTAACGTCGTTTCCAAATGCATGCCCGATCATACGCTTCCGGTCATTTTCATTTACATGACTGTCTTCACAGAGTTTGGAAAAAGTATGACGGCAATCATGAGGGGTATGTTTTTCTATGCCAAGCTCATTTAAAATCTTATACATATTAAGGCGGAAGTTATACGCACACATTGGCAGGAGTGTTCCATATTTTTCATAGCGATGTTTTACCAGGGGATAGACTGCTGAGTGGATGGGGACAATGCGGCCCTTACCGGCTTTTGTTTTTATTCCGCCTTCATAGTAGCCCTGATCCAGGTCAATATGTAATTTTCCTGCCTCTGTGATACGCCAGCCAGAATAACACAATATGAGCAATAGTTCCACGATATCATTGTCTGCATGGTACCATAAGGTCATTAGCTCTGTAGGAGTAAAGGGAACGCCATGTTCATCATCTTCGTCTTTGGTGATCGTTAAATTTCGGCTGTAGTTTTTATCTGAAATATTCATATCAACAGCGAAAGCGCATAACTGGTGGAAAAGGTTGAGAATCAGTTCAATGCTGCTGCGTTTCAGCGGACAGTTATCTATGACGCTTTGAAAGTCAGCAGCTCTTAAAGATTCCCATGGAAGGTCATGGAGTGCAGCACTGTTTTTGTAGGCGGCCTGAGTGGAGTATTTGCTGCTTTGGGAAAATTTGTTTCCTTCATGGAACTTTGCTTCGTAGAAAAGCTGGTAGACGTCTGCAAAGGTCTTAGGCTTTTCTGGTGGAGTTACACCCTTGATCAGGCTGTAGTCTGCCATGAGCTTCTGAGCCAGAGTGTCCAGATCCTTTTCGTCTGTAGATAATACTTGCAGGTCCTTTTCCATACCAGGCTTATAAGTGCCGGCTTTGTAGGCAGTCAGTATGATGAAGCCCTTCATCCAGTCATCAACGTAACAGAGGGCTGCAGGGCGGTCACCGTCGATATTTGCAGGCGGATGGACTGCATATGGGTTCTTCCGGTTCTTTCCCAGGTAGCGGATGGAGCCGTAGCCGTTGGGAAGGCGGCTGTGCTTTTTTCTTCTTGGCATATATCATTTCTCCTTTGATTGCGACGTCGCAATGGTGGATTCCTCTGTTTTGAGGTGAAAATGGGTACAAAAAAGACGCCCCTTGCACAGACGTCCTGGAGATGATATAATTCAGGTGTTGAGACTGATTATATCTTTCCGGGGGTCCGGCAAGAGAAGATCTATGTAAGAGGCCGTTCCTGTTGGCGCAGGGGCGGTCTTTTACTTTTTAACAGTAAAAGCTAATCTGTTTGAATGTTGAATACCATAAGTCGAGCACTGACTTACTGCGGGCTTCAATAATCTGCATAAAAACCCTGAGTTGCTTATCTGGAATTTTGGAATTGTTATTGCACAAAAGGCATTTGCCATTTTTTGTGATCCATATTTTAGTAGCATTGGGAGAAGGAACCCCTTTGGCAATATGCACATGAACCGGTTCCAGAGGATCATTTTCATTAACCCAGAAATAAACAGTATATCCAGCGATTTTAAAAACCTGAGGCATCGTCTAAACCTCCTTCAATACCACCTTCTCGTGCTAACTGCAAGATAATGTGCGCAACCGACTCTAATAACTCTTGAAAATATTGAATATCCTCAGGAGAGAAGCCGTCGATATTTTCCCATTTGTATTCAGGAAGCCAGCAGGTAGCTGAATGAAAACCGCCATACACTGGTTTTTCAATACGTACCTCAACTTTTTCCTTTCCAGCTGTTTCAATGGTTTCTGAATGTACAATTTCAGTTCCGTCATTCAATGTCATAAATGGATATAACATAGTGAACACCTCCATGTTTAGTTTAATAAGTCTGCAATGGTAATAGTTAAGTTTTTGTAGATACCTACAGTGATCGGCTGCGTGAAAGTGTAATTGGTAGGCGCCGCATCTTCCTCATAACGATATACAGTAACCCATTCTTTTATCGGGTTTACGATCCAGTATTCTTTTACTCCTGCTTCTAAATATAAAACGTTTTTCTTGATGTAATCCATTTTGCTACTAGCTGGTGAAGCAATCTCTATAATCAGGTCAGGAGCTCCGGAGCATCCCCGATCAGTAAGCTTATTAGGGTTGCAGATAACAGAAATATCTGGTTCTACCCAGTCTCTATCATCAGCATCAAGATTAACAGCAAATGGAGCAGGATATACCTGACAATTTCCGTGATGATTACTAATGTACTGATCAATAACAGATGTTAGTTTAGAAACAAGTCTTTGGTTGATTCGACTGGGTGGTGCCATGTCGTAGAATTTACCGTCAATGAGTTCTGCTCTGGTGCCTTCCGGTAGATTCCAGTAGTCTTCAGATGTATACTGATCATTTTTTAATAGTGGCATGCGAACACTTCCTTTCTATGGGTGCGATAAAACGAAAAAGACCCTACAACGAAGTAGGGTCTTTAATGAATACGGTTCCCAGTTGTCTGGAAACAATGTCTTTTATACGGCCGGTATACGGCTTTGTTTTTAGCGTATTCATCATACCCTTATTTTATGTAAATGTCAAGGCAAATATGTTATATGTTTGTAAATTTTTTTTGAATTTCATCATCAATCAAGTCAAGTTTTTCATTGGACAATCTAATACCACTTAAAATATCGTGATCTGTTTTAGGGTCATAAATACGGATTTTACTAATTGTTGTAATTTGATTTACAAGTGCGATGCTTCCACATTTCATTTTTAATACTTCTGCCTTCATTTTATCAAGTAATTCAAGATCACGATTAGCAATGTCCAACTTAGGATCGATTATGGCCATTTGATTGTCTGAGTTCTCATCATTCAATTCATTCACTAATTTCTGGAGTTCTTTTATCTTCTCTTTTAAATTTTTTGTTTCGCTGGATATTTTACTTTTTAACATAGCGAATAGTTCATTTCCAAGGAAAATACTTCCATTTTTTAATTTAGTAACATCGGTATGTGGTTTTACTGAAGTGAGAGGGATAATTGTAATAACAGGAGAAGATTTTGCATTGTTTTTGTCTAATACAACAGCATAGTGGAGGCCGCCCTCTTCACTACCAACATTGAAGCCAAGATGAACTTTTACAATTTCGCCACGTTTATATCGTCTAAGGCTCATAGGAGAAAATGATTTTTCAAAATCCAAAAAGGTCATCCAGTCCTTTAACCAATAGCAAAGCTTGTCGGCCTTGCCGTTATCATGAGAATCTTCAGAAGCAATAAGTTTATTCAGATAATCTTCTACATTTTGAAGTGCTTGCTTTTTATGAGAATGGAGTTCATCTGTGCTTTTGGTCTTACTCATTTGTGTATTAGTCCTTTCTATAAATATTTTTTGCCATAGGCTATTTTAACCTTAATTCTATAAGTTCTTTCTGATATCCCAGGATCCGCGCAAGCTGATCTAACAGTATACTATTATTTAACCTTCCCAATTACTTTTCCCATACAGACGATATTATCACCACTATGAATAGCAATATTTTTGAAATCTTTATTATGGGAGATTAATTCTTTTTCACCTAATTCTTTTATAAAAGCATTTCCGTTTATTACAAATACCCCGATATCACCTAATTGCATTTCGGCATCCTGGTTTACCAGGGCAATATCTTTATCAGAAAATTCAGGCTCCATACTCTGACCATTGACATCAATGGCAAAGTCGGCAGCAACATATTCCGGGAGGTTCGGAAGTTCTATTTCATCTTCCGCTTCATTTCCAAGAATGAATATTCCAGATCCAGCAGAGACACCGGCACGGAAATAAGGAAGAACGATGATCTTGCTGTCTGGATGTGACTGGTATTCTACGATAGTCGGAGTTGTAAGTGAGCCGTATTCTTTTATGCGGGCGGTTTCTTTGTCTAATATAGTATCAACAATGTCCTGACCATAGGGATCAAGTGCACGGTATTTTTGGATATGTTCATATTCTGTAGCTTTTAAACGAAAGGAATTTAAAATTTCTTTTTCGTCAGTTAAGCCTAATAAATAATCTACAGATACATTAAAAAATTCAGAAATTTGTTTTAGAAATGTATGACCTGGCTCTCTAACATCAGTTTCATAATTTCTTAAAGTAGTGCTAGGAATTCCGAGTTTATCTGCAAATTCATTTCTTTTAGTATACCCAGCAGAAATGCGTAATTCGGTAAGTCGTTCTCCAAAAGTCATTGATAGATACCTCCTTTGTGCTCATTATATGTAATTTATTTCATAGTGTCAATAATTAAATGCTCAAAACGAGCAAATTATTTTACAAAGCTATTGACAAATGCTCGAAATGGATATATTATACAAGCATAAATGCTCAATTTGAGCAGAAAAGAGGTGAAAAATGCTCAGGAGTATTGAAGCAGAGCGTGTCCGGAAGGGCTGGACAAAGGAAGAGCTGGCTAAAAAGCTTAATGTGTCTACTAAAACTTATTACAACTGGATCAATGAAGAAACAGATGTTCCAAGCTCAGCTCTTCTTCGGATGTCGAAAATGTTTGGGACAGATGTGGATTATTTATTAATAGGTGCGTCTGGTGTATTAGGTGAGAAAGGAGCGTGAGAAGAATGGAAGAAAGAGTAACAAAGAATTTTTCGCGGAAAATTGGATTTGAAAAGTCTGGCGAAATATTTTCCGTGACAGTATGTGTGGAGAATGTTTCACCAGACTTTCAAATGGGTATCGCTAAACCATATTTGGATATGATTTATGCAGATATCATGAAAACCATTATTTTTTAGGAAGCTTATTGGCAAACTCTGTAAATTTATTAAACTGTTCTGGATTGTCAAGCAGTTTTGGAAGTAATGTTTCAATCAGGGTTGTTTCTGGTGATTTTGCATTACTGCTAATTAGTTTATCAGCTAAAACGGATATCATGGAAGAGTCCTTAGCATTGATAGAACTTTCTAATTTTGCGATGCTGTCCTGTACTTTGTAAATTTCTTGAAGAAGTTGTGCATTAAACATAGTGCTACTAGTTTGCTGATTTGAGGTTTTAGATTCAGCAGGAGCGAAGTCGATGTTTTGTATTGTTTGGATTAAACGTTCTTTCATTTCTGCAACGTTATCTAAATCGGATAAATCATAAAAATAAGTTCGTATAGTTGAAACATCAAATGGAATAGAAGCATTTTTTGACATTAAGTGGATGGCGGGCTTATCCAGAGCTGCGCGATATCCTATTTCGTAGAAAACATTTGGGTTATTTTCTGTCAGGTCTGCAATAACCAAATCATCTTCGCAAATATGTTTAAATATTTCGTCTGTTAAAGAACCATTTGTGTTTTCTCTATCAATACGTATGGGAGTGAAATTACATTCATCACATACGGGTGAAATTACATGCTTAAAGAGAGTGTCAGAACGCTTCCTGGTTTCAGTGTCATCGTTTCCGATGGGGCAAACAATAAAGCAAGTTTTCATGCTGATGGATTCCTTTCTTTGGTGTTGTAGTACGAGCGAAAGTTACTAACGGTAGTATATTACAAAAAAATGCATTTTTCAAGAAAAATATTACATAAAAATTACAGAAAAATTACAAAATCGACATTTTTATGTGGATTATCTAAATGTCAGAGATGACGGTACAGAACGTATAACACTAAGAAAAAATGTGAAAACAAGAGATTAGCTATTTGTTTACAGAAGCTTTAGAAGAAGAGAGAGGGTGAGAAAGTTGGTTAGACCAAACGGTGTTAAAGAAGCAAAGGTTATTCAAGTTATTGAGACAAAAGCAATGCGTGGATTTGGAACAGAAAAAGACCCAGCAAGAGTTGTAACTCAATACTGGGACTTAGACGGAAAATTTTTGGCAGAGGCAAATCAAGATAGCGAAGAATGACAGCTTACTCATATTTTTTTCTATCTGCCTGCTTAGCATTATCAATATCAATAATGTCTGAGTATAATTCGTCCTGCTCATGACGGTTAATGTACCATTGGTCAAGAAGAAGTTCGATTAATTTAATAAGTTTGTTAGCTTCATTAGGGTCAATATCAACGATTATGTTAATGTCTTTTTCCATATGAGCGCCGATATTGCCAATGCGTCTAACTCCGTCAAGTACACGCCATTGTTGAGCTGGAATTTTGTCTTGGAGAGCTGTAATAGCTTTAGAGAGGTTGTTTTCTTTTATATTCCAGAAGTCACGAATCATTCCTTGAAGGCAACGGCGTGATAAAGTGGCAGAAGCTTTAGGGCTTAAAGATACGATTGCACATGCTTCTTCGTAATCTTCACGGATAGAAAGTGGAATATAAGTAGGAAACTGCTTCGCTGATGATATTGGGTAGATAGGAATAGCTTTCTTAGGAAGTTTATTTCCAGAATAAGTTACAATGCTGCTTATTTCAGAACAGTTTGGGCAATTAAAGTAATGAATTTTTAATGAGTAATCTGTATCTGATACCCAACCTAAACGAGAGAAAGAAAAGCCAGAATCCTGACAGTAGTATGTGTCGTCACTTTTAGCTATTGTATGTTGGCAAAATGGACAAATATATGCGTTTGACATTAAAGATCACTTCCTTTCGACTAAAGTTTATCACAAGCGACAGGAGGTGACAAGGAAAACAGAAATAGAACGTACTCATTGAGAAGCTGTTGGAGTAGGAGGTGTTTACATGGAAAAACGATATCTTTCACCAGAAGATGCAGCTCCGTTCCTGGGGCTGTCGGCAGCGGCCGTAAGAAAGTACATGCGTAATGGAAGCATGGACTTGGGAATGGTTTTAAGTCCCCAAAAGACAGGGACTAAGACCTGGCGGTACAAGATCTATCCGGAGAAGTTAAAGCAGATTACCGGATCCAGTGTACCAGGATATGAATAAAGGTCAGGAAAGGAGAGAAAAACAATGGCAAAGATCAAGAACTATGACGGTCAGACCGGCATGGAACTGTCTTATGTGGCAGTACAGGCAACCAGGCCTAAGAAGAAAACTGTGGACTGGGTAGGCATCACGGAGACATTTATAGCCGGTGGCATGTGGGTGATAGTCTTCATGATGCTTGGGGCTACACTTGCGGTCCAGGTGCTGTGATGGCTGTGTGGAAAGACCAGTGCGGTACCTGCATCGGGAAGAACCGGTGCATGGAGAGAAGCCGCTTACAGGCATGCAGAGGATACATAAAAAAGGACCCAGGCAGCGGCAACTGCGGAAGGTCCAAAAGAAAAATAATTTCACACCCTCATTATACGGAGGGAGAAGGAGAATTGCAAGATGGCAAAGACAATAAAGATCACCAGCAGCAATGAAATTTCCGTTGTTGATGTGGACTTTGATGATTTCCGGTCCATTCAGAAGGCTGTGGGTGGCATGTTTGAGACGGTAAGAGCTTCCAAACTGACCGCATATTTTGGTAAGCCAGTAATGATGCTGGTGGATGAAGAAGGCATCTTAAAGCAGCTTCCGTTAAACAGGACAGGATCCCGTTTTTATGGGTATCCCATTGTAGGTGACTTTATCCTAGCGGTTCCAGTACATGAAGATATCGTGGCACCGGATGCAGAAGAGCTTGCTGAATGGAAAGAGCGCCTGATCCGGGACCAGGGCTTGAAGGAAGTGGGAGCATGAGCCGCCGCAGGAATGGAACGAACCGTGTTCAAGAGCTTTTAAATGCCAGTCGCTTTACTGGCTATGGAAAACCGAAACGGATATCTGTTGATGCAGATATGTTAAACCGAAAACTGGAAGGGGATAAAACAGATGGAAGAAAGAACAATTGAGATCACATTACAGGAATATATGGAACTGCTTCAGTGCAGGCTCCGCAATGAAACAGTTGTTAAGCTGCTTGATGCAGAGATCCTTTACGCACCTTCATCCGTAGGGACCGCCATTAAAGCGATCCTTATAGGAGCTGCTGGAGTGGATCCAGAGAGAGCTGAAAAGGGACAGGAGGAAGCAAAATGACAGTAAAAGCAAAGGAACTGACTGTAGGACAGCAGATCCAGGTGGAATACGGAGACTATGGCAACTGGGTCGATTTCCAGATCGACGGGATCCGGGCAGATGAGAAATACATCAAGGTGGACTGTCATACAGACACGATACATACAACGCTGGTGATGAAGCCGGAAGAAATGGTGGAGGTGCAGGTATAAATGGCAAAGGTAATTGGGATCATGGGAGAGTCCGGATCCGGCAAGACAACCAGCTGCCGGAACCTGGACCCATCCACAACATATTACATTGACTGTGATAAAAAAGGACTTAACTGGAAAGGCTGGAGAGACCAGTATAATGCTGCAGCCAATAACTATAAGCAGACAAACTTTCCATCCATTGTCCTTGGTATCTTAAAAAATATCGAGGAATCCGATAAGGCAAAGCACGTTAAGACTGTTGTGATCGATACCATCAACGGACTTATGGTTGCGGAAGAAATGCGTAATCTTAAAGTCCAGGGATACGGGAAATGGTCGGATCTGGCTTCCTACATCTGGGAGATCATCGATTATGCGCTGACCATGAGGGATGATCTGACAGTCATCATCATCGCACATTCCGAAACCGTTTCTGATGATAACGGGATCGTGTTTACCAGGATCAAGACCAATGGCCGCAAGCTGGACAAGATCGTCCTGGAATCAAAGCTCACAACGGTCCTTCTGGCAGAGTGCAAGGATGGAAACTATATATTCCATACCCATGCAGACAGAAATACGGTAAAAACGCCGCTGGGAGCATTTGAAGCGGATGAGATACCCAATGATATCACAGCAGTGATCAAAGAACTGGAAGAATATTAAACAGCAGAAAGAAAGGATACAAGAGTAATGGCAATAAAGAGATTTGGAGATTATGACAACACAAAAGCATATGGAGATATTCCGGTCCTTCCAAAGGGCGGATATGTCCTGAAGATCATGGGAGCGGAGGTTTGTGAGAACCGGAACGGACAGTATATTAAAATCAGCTGTGATGTGGCAGAAGGGGAATACAAAGACTTTTTTACCAATGAGTATCACAACCAACAGCAGGAAGATAAGAAGTGGCACTGCAATTATCTTCTCAACGTTCCAAATGATGATGGGACAGAGAAGGACGGCTGGACAAAGCGCCGCTTTAAAACCGTTACAGAAGCTCTGGAAAGTTCCAATACAGGGTACCACTTTGACTGGGATGAGAAGAAATTCAAGGGTAAGCTGATCGGCGGTCTTTTCAACGAAAGAGAGTACCAGAAGAATGACGGAAATGTAGGCAGGGCCATCAACCTGGCACAGCTGTGCAGCGTCGAGAAGGTGCGTTCTGGCAATTATAAACTTCCAGATGATAAACTGCTGGCTAACCGTCCAGGAACGGCTCCTGCGCCTTCTACAGACGATTTTATGAGTATTCCGGACGGCTCTAATGAGGCACTTCCGTTTGATTGATCACTATGGATGTTTTTGAGCAGAAGAAAGTCCTGGACAGCTTTGAGATCCTGGTGGATACCCGTGAGCAGGACACGGAGAGGGCGCATAAACGCTATGCCTCTTTCGGTGTCCCTATCAGACGGGCTGCGCTGAATTATGGAGACTACACCTATAATGCCACTCTTCCAGATGGAAAGCAGATCCATGATATTTCCCAGACGGTAATACCCGTGTGTGCAGTGGAGCGGAAGATGAACCTGGATGAGCTGGCAGAGTGCTACACACGGAGCCGGAAGCGGTTCCAGAATGAGTTTGAACGTGCCCGGGATCATGGGTGCCGGATATATCTATTATGCGAAAACACAAGCTGGGAGAATCTGTTAAACGGAAAATACCGCAGCAGAGTCCATGCAAATGCATTTGCCGCGTCTGTGACAGCATGGCTGGTCCGTTATAACGCAAACCTGATCTTCTGCAAGGAAGAGACATCAGGAAGGCTGATCCGGGAGATACTGTACAGGGACTTAAAGGAGCGACTGGAGCGAGGTGAGTTTGATGAAGATTGCAATCCGGATCGTTGATGATCTCGGTAACATTTTGGTTCAACTTGATAAATGTGAATTTGATACATATATGGAATTATTAAGGTTTTTGGAGCAGATATTTAGAAGCGGGTATGATGCTTACATTAAAAAATTGGATGATTAATCTATGGAAAAACAGGAAAAAAAGGAAAGCTGGATCAAAGTTTTCCGCAACATTGAAAAAAGCTGGTTATGGGAAGAAAGACCTTTTTCCAGAGGACAGGCGTGGATCGATCTGCTATTGCTGGCAAAATTCCGGGATGGAAGTTTTATCAACCGGAGAGGAAATCTGGTAGACGCAAAAAAAGGGCATGTATACAGAAGTATATCTTCACTGGCCGATAGATGGGGCTGGAGCAGAAAAAAAGTAGATCATTTCTTTGATCAGTTAGAAACCGAGAACATGATAAAAGTGAATAAAAAAAGAGCAAGTGAAGAAACAAGCATTTTCATTGTAAATTACAGCAGATATCAGATATTTGGCACAGGCAAAAGAGCAAGTGAGGAGCAAGTGAGGAACAAGTCAGGAGCAAGTGAGGAACAAGTGAAGCACATATACAAGAATGATAAAGAATGTAATAAGAATGATAAAGAAAGAAAAAAAGAGCCTGCGGCGCCTCTTTTTGACGAGGAGGATGACACAGAAGGGATCGATCTCTGGGGAGAAGATGATGACACAGTGATCCGTTCATGAGAGGACTGGAAAAAGAAAAATGGGGATCTATGAATTTAAAGCAGACGATGCATTCCGGTTCTCTCAGGAGATCGGAGGCAAGAGCAGACAGAAAGGCGATGAGCTTCAGTTTGAACAGTGCCCATACTGTTTTGGTGGAAAGAACCGAAAAGACCGCGGTACATTTTCCATCAACCTGCGGACCGGACAGTTTAAATGCCTGAGAGAAAGCTGTGGAGCCCATGGGAACATGATCACGCTTTCCAAGGATTTTAATGTTTCCCTTGGTACGGAAGTGGATGAGTATTACAGCAGCAAGAAGCAGTTCCGGAAGATTCACACCAGGAAACGGCCGGAAGCAAAACCGGCTGCGGTTGCCTACATGGAATCCAGGGGAATATCGGAGGCTGTGACCAGGCGGTATAACATCACGGTCCGGAATGACAATGAAAAGATCCTGGTATTCCCGTTTTATGACGAGAATGAGATCCTGCACTTTGTAAAGTACCGCAATACCGGGTTCCGTAAGGGCATTGATAAAAACAAGGAATGGTGTGAAGCGGACTGCAAGCCGATCCTGTTTGGAATGAACCACTGCAACCTGGATAACCCGGTCCTGATCCTTACGGAAGGCCAGATCGATTCTCTTTCCGTTGTGGAGGCTGGGATCGAGAATGCGGTGAGCGTTCCAACCGGAGCAAAAGGATTTACCTGGATCCCATACTGCTGGGACTTCCTGGCAAAGTTTAAGACCCTGGTCGTGTTTGGGGACTGCGAGAACGGACACATCACCTTGCTGGAAGAAATGCAGCAACGCTTCCAAGGGTGCGTGAAATGCGTCAGAATGGACGATTACCGGGGTTGCAAGGATGCAAACGAACTTCTTATGGCTTACGGGAAAGAAGCCGTCAGAATGGCTGTAGAGAACGCACAGGCCATACCGGCAAAAAGGATAAAGCCACTGGAAGAAGTTAAACGGGTGGATCTGTCAAAGCTGGAAAAGCTCAGGAGCGGTATCGCATCCCTGGACAAGATCATCGGTGGGTTTTATTTAGGTCAGCTTATCCTGCTTACTGGAGAGCGCGGGGAAGGAAAATCTACCCTGGCATCCCAGTTTGGGACTTTTGCCATTGCAGCGGGATATACGACCTTCTTTTATTCCGGTGAGCTGATGGACTGGTACTTCCGTGCATGGTTTGATCTGCAGGTGGCTGGAAGGCAGCATATAAACGCCCTGGTATCCAATTTCGGCTATACGTCCTACAGCATTGACGGAAACTGTATCCCGCAGATCGAACAGTGGTACAGGGGAAAGGCGTACATATATGACAACGGGATCGTCCAGCAGGATGATGAAGAGGATGAGAGTCTTTTGAAGACAATGGAAAAGGCAGTTGTGCAGTATGGCTGCCGGGTGCTGTTCATAGACAATCTTATGACGGCAATCACAGATGATATTGCATCGGACCTGTACCGGCAGCAGACGAAGTTTGTTAAGGCACTGGCTCTTATGGCGAAGAAATATAACGTGCTCATCTTCCTGATCGCGCATCCAAGGAAATCCACTGGAAACGAGTTCGGAAATGATGATGTGGCCGGAAGCAGCAATATCACAAACCTGGTGGATGTGGTTCTTAAGTATTCCAGACCAAAGAAGACGGGAGAAGAAACTGCCAGCTGTGATCGTCTGCTGACCATACATAAAAACAGGCTGACAGGCAGGACAAGCAGGGACGGGATCCGGCTTTACTACCAGGAAGGTTCAAAGCGTATCTCAGAAAATCCAGAGACATTTGACTGGAACCTTGGCTGGGAAGGGATAACAAAAGTCCAGCCAGATGAGCAGATCCCGTTTGATGAGGTGATAAATTTTGAGTAGCAAGCTGATAGATAAACCGCTGGAAAATGCGGAAGTAGCGGCCATTCTCGGCCAGGCGCAGAAGTTCTGGATCAAATGGCGGGACCAGGTGAAAGATAAACAGTTTGATGCCTGGGAAGATGTGATAAAAGATGCCGGTGCGATCCTGGAAAGCCATGGGACACGCCTGGTGCGGAAATGGGAGGGACCAGCACCGGCCATAGAAGAAGAATCTGTGGCAGCACCGATCGTCAACTGGTTTCTGGATCAGTTGGAAGACAGAAACAGAGAGGCGGTTGGAAAATGAATAACAGCAAGAAGATATCTGTCCCGGTCTGCTGCATCTGCCAGAAGGTGATCAATGGGGATGCAGAGTGGATCAGGACAAAGAGAGGGACGGTATTGCACATGCATAGAGAGTGCGTGAGGAAGGGGAAAGACAATGATCATAAAACAGATAGCAATCGATGAGGCACTGGAACTGCATAAAAGAGGGCTGATGGTAAGATGGTTTGGTATCATCGCTAATATAAGGAGCTTTTTATGACACGTGAGCAAATCCGTAATAAATACGGAATTACCCAACTTGAACATCCTTCCATTGTAAACAAAGAGCTTTCTGAAGAAGAAGCTGCAGGATATGAAAAAATAGTAAAAATGCATGTTGCAAGCTTTTCAATATATTGGAATGATGACGATTCTGGAGATATTGATTGAGCTATTTGTATATTAAGATTATGAATTGGATAGCTAAGAAGCTAAAAAAAGAAGAGCCACAAAACAGTATATCTAGGATCCAGATAAATAAAGTGGATTGCTGTGAAAACTGCGGAGATAAAAATTTTTTAGTAACCAGTGAACTTGGCATATCACATCGACGTATTCGTTTGTGTCGAAACTGCTGTAAAGATTTAAGTGATGCAATTATTTCAGTATTGGAGCGTGAAGAATGAGAGTTTTAGAATTTGGAGGTAGAGATGCAGAAGAAAGATACATACACCAGAGAAGAAGTAATTGAGATGTTGACAGAGATGCAAAAAGAGACAGCACACACTAATGGATTTTTTGCTGGACACGTCGCTCAGTTATGGGTTATCAGAACCATGCTTGGTAAGAGAATTGAGGAACTGGGCGGCGAAGGCATCCAGGTTTCAATCGTATAGATGGAATTTGAAGTTGGAGGAAGAATACATGAGATATACAATCGAGGCTACAGAAAATAGTTGTACGGAGATCTTGGAATTACGTAACGGAAAGAAATATAGCAGGAAACATTCGAGAACACCGTATGGATCTATCTGCAATGATGCAATGTTTGACGATCAGCTGGAAGCGGACGGAGTAGATTCAGACATTATCGACGGTGCTAATGATCTCTTTGGTGGTTCCATGCCACTTGAGTTTATGAACATGGCAAGATTTGATTGGTAAGTTAAGAGTTGGGAAGGTGGTGGCTTATGACAAGAGCAATGATCCGTGAAAAATACGGAATAGTTCGACTTGAACCGCCGGAGATTGCGAATCGAAGCTTGTCTGATGAAGAAGCAGAGACTTATGAGAATGCAGTCAAAAGGACGATTGAAAACTTTGAAGCCTTGTGGAATGAAGATTATTCTGGCGATATTGATTAAATATGGACATGGTAATCCTGAGCGAAGCAAAAAAGAGGTATTACGAGGAAATTAAGAGTTGGAGGTAGCATGGTTAAATTTAGAGCATTAACTGTGAAAAATAGTGGAAGAGAGTTCAATGAAGTCTGGGTAGAAGGAGACCTAATTCATTCTAAGGGGAAAACATATATCCACCCAATATCTAATGCTGTTACAGTCAAAGGAGAAATAGGAAGATTGATTATAATGCACGAAGTTAATCCTGAAACTGTTAGACAGGTAAAGACAAGAAGAATCAATGATATAGATAGAAATTAAGATTGGGAGAAAGAAGAATGAAATTAATAGAAGTAACCCCTGAAAAAGAAACATGGATTACGCAGAAGGTATTGTACGCATATGACACAGATAGAATTGCTACTTTATTTGTGATATGTGATGATGAAATGAAAGCAGTTTATGGGTATCAATTTCTTGATAGAGGTATTCAAGAGCTAGATGATGACAATATCAATAGTTGGGAAGATGCAGAAAAAGTATTTTTGGAAATAATTGCTGATTTGCTTGGTGACGAAGAAAGATATTACAATGACCTCAAATATATGTGTGAAGAACTAAAAGTAAATTAAGATTATTGCAATTAAGAAGGTGTTTTATTTATGAGGCTGATTGATGCAGATGAAATGATAAAAAGGCTGCAAGAATGGGATACGAAAGATGATATGGATACAGCTTTGTTTAATTTTGTATTGCATAGAATCCTAGAACAACCGACTGCTTATAATGTGGATGAGGTTGTGGCACGGTTGGAGAAAAAGATACAGACGCATGAGCATTGCATTGAATACGAAAAGAAAAATGGAACGATAACAGAAGAATTTCAGCAAAGAAAGGCTGTTGAAGTATTGAATGATGCAATTGAGATTGTGCGAGGAGGTGGCGTATGGAACTAGATTGTAAAAACTGCGTGAATTAAGATTTTCGGAACTATCAGGGGAGGAAAGATTTATGAAAAATACTATGGGTAGTATGATGCCTGTATGGCAATTGCCAGTTAGAGAAAGAGTTTTAGTGGGTAAGCCAAACTGGGTACATCCTCTTGCAAAGTTTCATTGTTTTGTAGGAGGAAAATCACTTTGCGGTAATTATGAACAGGATACCGATTTTTTTGAAACAGATATTGAAAGTGGAGAAATAGCACAATTCCCTGCCTACGGATGTAAAAAATGTTATGAGAAATGGAAAAATACTACATGTGGTAGTCAGTAAAACTGAAATTTAGAGGAGGTAGCCTATGAATAACAAACATGTAAAGCAGTATATCATCCAGAATATAAGCCACATAGAAGACAGCCTGTTCCTTCGCCAGATCTACACACTGGTAAAGCTGTACCTGGAAAGAAAAGACCAGAAGCATACCGGTAAAGCAGCGTAATGTGGAAACGAGTAAATCCCAATGTGGAGTATGTGATAGCTGCCATGCGCAAGAAGGGAGAGGACATAAAGAATGGGATTAGTAAAGTCAGATGCCCAGAGAAAGGCAAACCAGCTGCAAAGAAAAAGTGCCATAGCTGCATCAGACCATGCGATCATTAACGGGCCAAAGCCTACAACCTGGTCAGCCAGGATGCCAGCATATGCGGGGACAAGCCTCTGCCCGGATCCGGAGTTGCGAGGAGGCAGAGAATAATGATTACAATCGCAAAAGCAATCGTGGCAATTGGAGGCATAGCATATTGGTTTTGTTATGGTATGCTCAAAATAAAGCATGGAAATATCGAAATGCACGAGTTTGTTCTTGTTTGGGTGTTTTTGATATTATACCTGGCTAGAGATCTGTTTAAATAACAGCGTAGAATGGGAGGTGATACCGTTGGCGAAGATAAAGATAACCAGGAAGCTTCTGAGCAGTTACCGAAAGCTTAAGAGGGAGATCGTAGTCCTGGAATTGGAACTGGTAGAGATGATGGAAGGGGATAACGGGATCGGCGTCAGTGTTGTTATGGACTACCGGAAAGGTTATCCGCAACCAAAAGCGGTTCCAGGTTTTGACTGGAAGCTGCATGATCGCCGGGAGAAGATCCTGGATAACAAGAAAGTACGGTGCAAGGCTGTGGAGGACTGGATAAGATCTATTGAAGACGGTCAGGCACGGTATGTGTTCAGGATGTTCTACATAGAGGGAATGACCTGGGATAGGATTGCCGCAAAGATTGGATACAGCAACAGTCCAGACTATCCGAGGCTGATGATCAGGGATAAATATTTAAAAGAGCATAATATTTTGTAAAAAGTTCGTTTTATTCGGTTGCTTCGGAATACAATAGAGTGGAAGCCAAAGGCATACGGCCGGCGGCTTACGTCGAACCCCACCAGGCAGCAGGCGA
>ERZ773248.586-NODE-586-length-44111-cov-24.296350_pt1 | contig 44111 bp, 33 predicted proteins | sample MGYA00580518_ERZ773248 | MGnify/ENA primary metagenome ERZ773248 (study PRJEB29015, sample SAMEA2737762) | human gut metagenome | biome: human gut; feature: human-associated habitat; material: faeces | place: China | collected 2012 ...
CTTGTCGAAAAAGTCCTTTCGACAAGCTGCTGGACTTTTGAACACTTCAAAAAAGTGCTCAAAAGTCGTTTGATTGGACGTGAACGGCCCAGGCCGGTCTCTCTTGGCCTGCGGCCAATTCACCTTCAGACAACCCTGACGGTTTTCTTTCACACTATCTTTCCCTCCGAATCCTTCAGATAGAGGGTTTATCGACAGTCTGTGGCGGGGGGACGCATTAAGCGTCCCCCCGCCCTTCTCTTTTTCACTCTCCTGTGGTACAATGGCGGAAATAATCCGACACGGAGGTGATCCCATGGTCAAGCGCCGCGCCCTCCTGGCGCTGCTCCCCCTGCTTCTCCTGGCTGGCTGCAAACAACCGGAGAAGTTTTCCACATCCTCTGGTGTATCTGTGGAAAATCCCGCCGCCGATGCGCTGGCCTCCGCCCAGCTTGGGGAGCTGGACGGCCTGCTCTCCGAGGCGGAGCTGGCCCATGTACATACCCTTGTGGAACAGCTCCTCCCCCTGCGCCAGACACGGGAGGCGGAAGCACGGTGGCAGTTGTCCACTGAGGAGGCCAATCTGGTGGACCGCCTCAACCGGCTCTATGAGCGGTACACGCTCAAATACCTGGGGGGCGGCGGGTCCTGGGGCTATGCCTCTCCCGCCGAGCGCCCGCTGGCCGACTATGCCGTGGAGCCGGACGGCGGCCTCCGGCTGACCTCTGGGGAGGATGTCTACCGTTCCCTGTGGGCACAGGTGAACGCCCTTCTGCCCGAGGGTGCCCTGGACGGCTTTTCCCGCTTCACTGTCTTTACCGACGGTCTGGATGAAACCCTGGCCTATGTGTCCCCCCTGGATGACACAGGGACGCGGTGGGAACTGGCAGTGGACCCGGCGGATGCCGGGGAGTTGGACTGGTTTACCGAAACCGTCCTCCACGAGTATACCCACTACCTCACCCTCAACGACACCCAGGCGGACTACGGCGCTCCGGAGAGCGGCGCCCGGTACTGCGAGGAGGGCATGGTCGCCCGGTCCGGCTCCTATCTGGATGACTTCTACCACACCTTCTGGACGGACTACCTGCATGACCGCCTGGCCAATCCGGACAGCTATGGCTTTTACCTCCGGCACCAGGCGGATTTCGTCACCGACTACGCCTCCACCGACCCGTCGGAGGACATTGCGGAGAGCTTCACCTACTTTGTCCTGTGGGACACCCCGGAGGGGGATGCCGTCTGGGAGGAGAAGCTGAACTTTTTCTACCGCTATCCCGAGCTGGTGGAGTTCCGCACCCAGGCCCGGGCCCGGCTGGGTCTCTAGCAGACCAGCGCGCGGAAGCCCCGGGGGGCCCCGGAGCGGAACGTCCGCTCCTCCCCGGTGAAGGGGTCGGTCAGGGCCAGCTCGTGGGCGTGGAGGCACAGGCGGCCCAGCGGGCTGGCGGCCGCGCCGTAGTCCCGGTCTCCCGCCACGGGGCAGCCCAGCTCGCTCAGGTGGGCGCGGATCTGGTTCTTGCGCCCGGTGTCGATGTCCACCTCCAGCAGGGTGTACTCCCGCCCCGCCTGGATGGTGCGGTAGTGGGTCACCGCCTCCTTGCCGCCGGAGCGGACGGAGTAGACCTTGTGGGCGGCGTTCTCCCGCAGAAGGGTGCGGATGGTGTCCTCCTCCCTGGGGGGCCGGCCCTCCACCACCGCCAGATAGCCCCGGCGGCGCACCAGCGCGTCCCAGTGCTCCTGGTAGGCCCGCTTGGTCTCCTCGTCTTTGGCGAACAGGAGCACGCCGGAGGTGTCGCGGTCCAGCCGGTGGACGATGAACACCCGCCCTCCGGGCCTGGTGCGGCGCACGTACTCCCCCGCCATGCGGTAGGCGGTGCGCACCTTCTCCCGGTCGCTGGCCATGCTCAGCAGGCCGGAGGGCTTGTCAATGACCAGGATGCGCCCGTCCTCATAGAGCACCGGGAAGGGGGCCCGCCGCGCCTCCGCCCCCTGGGCGAGCACGCTCACCCGCTGGCCGGGGGCGAGGGGGTGGTCGTGGCGGCGGACGGCCGCCCCATCCACCTGCACCTGCCCCCGGGCGAGCAGCGACTTGACATGGTTGCGGCTCCCCTTCACGTGCTCCAGCAGGAAGGGCAGCAGCGGGCCGCCCCGCTCCACGGTAAACTGCATCTCTTTCACACCATCACATCCTAGGAGGGATTTTTATGAACGAAGTTCTGTCCCAGCTCCACGCCCGCAAGTCGGTGCGGGCCTTTCTGGACCGGCCCATTTCCCCGGAGGCCCGACGGGCCATCCTGGAGGCGGCCTGCGCCGCCCCCACGGCGGGGAACCAGCAGCTCTATACCATTTTAGACATTACCGACCAGGCCGTCAAGGACACGTTGGCCGACACCTGCGACCACCAGCCCTTCATCGCCCAGGCCCCGCTGGTGCTCCTTTTCTGCGCCGACTGCCAGAAGTGGTACGACGCCTTTGCCGCCGGGGGCTGTTCCCCCCGCCGCCCCGGGCCGGGCGACCTGTGGCTGGCCCTGTCCGACGCCAATATCGCCGCCCAGAACGCCGTCACCGCCGCATGGAGCCTGGGCATCGGCTCCTGCTACATCGGCGACATTCTGGAGCAGGTGGAGACCCACCGGACCCTGCTCCGCCTGCCGGAGTACGTGGTGCCCGCCGCCCTGCTGGTGTTTGGCTACCCCACGCAGCAGCAGCAGGAGCGGGAAAAGCCCCGCCGCCGCGCCTTGGAGCACATCGTCCACGAGAACGCCTACCGCCGCATGGAGCCGGCCGAGCTGGAGGCTATGCTGGCCGACAACGCCGGAGCCCGGCCCTACGGTGCGTGGCTGGACGCCTTCTGCAAGCGCAAGTACAACTCCGATTTCTCCCGCGAGATGTCCCGCTCCATGGCCGAGTACCTCAAGCCCTTTCTGCCGTAAAAACGCCCGCTCCCGGTTTTGGCTGGAAACCGGGGGCGGGATTGCATTTTCCAGCCTGCTTCGGTAAAATGGAGCCGGTACCAGCCAACCGGGAGGAGAGATGCTTATGAGTCCAGCAGATGAAGCATGGGTGAAGGAACTTTATGAAGCCAATGCCCTCAAACTGTATAAGGTCGCTTTCCGCCGGCTGGGCGATAAAGACGAGGCTGAGAATGTCGTACAGGAGGCATTCTTATTGCTCCTGGCTCGGTTTGATACCGTAAGAGTTCATCCAAACCCCTCCGGGTGGCTGATGAAAGTCGTTCAAAACCTAATCCGCCATTCTATGGACAGGAACCAGAAGCAATCTAGCCATGAAATTTCCATAGAGGAACAAATCACTCAAATCAGCGCCCCTCCAAAACAGTTTTTTTCTCTGCGCGATATACTGCCGCCGGGCCTCACCCAGCGGGAACAGGATCTGTTGGTCTGGTTCTATGAGGAAGGGCTGTCCTACGAGGAGATTTCTGCACGGCTGAAGATTCCGATCCTGACCTGCCGGACTCAGATGTTCCGGGCAAAGCAACACTATAAAAAGCTGGCGGAAAAAGAAACAGATTTTTCAGAATTGATGTAATGTTTCTATCAGTCTTTCTGATATTCCTAAGAAGGAGGTGTCATGATGCCCGAGAAGAAACGAGCCCCACACCAGTCGGGCAGAGGGAAGGGCAACGTCTCTCAAATCCAAGGACATCTGTGCGACAAAACAGCGGACGAGCTGTTGACAGAGCTGGAAGCCAGGATGGATGAAATGACAGACCTTACCTATGATGAGGATGTGATTGACTCCTATCTGGCCGCCCTGGACAAAAAAGCTCCTCTCGAAAAAGATTTTGATGTGGAACGGTCATGGGAAAAGTTCCGTTCACAGCATGCGATTTTATTCGACGAGGACATTTTGCCCAAACCGGAGGTTCCCCAAAGAGGATCTCATGGATTCCGTTTCCGCAGAGCCTTCGCAAGAGTTGTCGTTGTTGCGGCCATCGTCGCCGTATTCACTATGTTTTGTGCACAGGCCGCTGGCATCGACGTGTTTGGTGCAATCGGGCGATGGACGGAGGAGACATTCCGCTTTGCTGCCCCGGCAGGCCCTGCAACTTCCGCGGTTTCCGCAGTTCCCGTTGACATTGATGGGGTTCTGATCTACGAAGTGGAGCAATACCCCACGCTTCAGGATGCTTTTGACGCCCACTCCATTTCTGAACCGCTGGCCCCGTCCTGGATTCCGGAGGGGTATGTGCTGGACTATGTGGAGGCCAGCCCTTCAACCGGACAGGTCGTATTCACTGCCTCCTACAGCAGCGGTCAGAGCATCCTGAACCTTACGTATTCCTATCGAATGGACGGCACCTTTTCCTCATCCATCTTTGAAAAAGATGGTTCCTCTGTGATCGAGTACACCAAAAACGGCATTGTCCACTACATCATGTCGAATGTGAATGTACGGGTGGCTGCCTGGGTGAACGGTACCTGTGAGTGCTCTATTACGGGACCGTTGACCGAACAGGAAATGATCACAATCATTGATTCTATTTATACATAAGAGAGGAGCAGTCAACTATGAAAAAATCTCTGCGCTGCATCTGTGCAGCAATTTTTGCGCTGGCCTTCTGCACAGGCTTCGTCATCCATGCTTCGGCGGTTGAGCGGGCAAGTTCCTATCTTACGAGATATTCTGCCACGCTTTTCGCGGGTGACCGTGGCGCCGTTGAAATAACGATTTCCGTCGTCGCAAATCAACGTGTTTCAGAACTGGGCGCCAGCTACATTTTGTTGGAGGAGTCCGACGATGGCGGAAGGACCTGGAGCACCGCCAAAGAGTACGAGGGCGAAAGCTGGATGACCGCCGAAAACCGCTCCAGCTACAGCAGGACCCTTTCGTATCAGGGAACCATCGGACATCAATACCGGGTGACAGCCGAAGTCTTTGCCAGAGACGCCAACGGCATCGACAGCCGTACCACTCCCACCTCCTCCGCGGTTACGGCAAAAAGATAAATAGCTCTATTACCAACTATATTTTTTCTATTTTGTAATGATCGTTTATTTGTATTATAACCGGCTGATGGAATGACTTCGCATTCCATCAGCCGGTTTATTAGAACTCGTCTGTTTCCTCTTCCTTAAAATGTTTGCCGCAATGAGGGCACACTGTGATATTTCGCCCCCACATTGGAAATCGCTTTTCACAGTAAGGACATTTAGGACGAGCATATCGTCCCAGCCATACACAATTCACTGTGACTATGGCCGATCCAAAGAACACCTCGCCTGATATCAGAGATGCAATCAAGAGAAATATCAAACAACCTAATGAAGTAAAAAAACCTACTCGTGTGCTATGCACGCTCTTTAATTTCATATTTACCTTGGTGTTAACAGTCAAGCTCTAATGTAGTTACTGTATTTACGTCAAAATAGTATAGCGTTTCATAGGATCGATATATATATTCCACCGTAGGTTCGATCTCTACTTCGTAAGTCTTGTGCTCTCCAGGATCCATTCGGAAGCATACTGCTGCCGGAACTACATCAAAATTTATGCCCTGGTCTGCGACACTAAGTCCCATTTTAAAAATAGCCTCTGTTCCAAATGGGTCGATTTCCATTTTACTTGCTTGTGGCAGTATCGTATTTAAGGTTTCTAGTACTACACCAACATACCCTGCGGCATCTTTAAAAATGCCCAAAATGGATAAAGCAGCTGATAAGAGAGAAAATACTGTATCCGATTCACCAGTATCCACCCCCGGCGGGGCTTCATAAAATCTGAGAAAAGCACAATCCTTTGTGGTAGTACCGATAATTTTAACCTGACTCAAATAAACATTTGCTAAATCTACTTGATCCGATAATTCTTCACAGTAAGTATATGGCGCAAGTAGCAAAAGACTATATCTAGTGTCATTCCCTGCCTCAGAAATAGCCCCTTCCGGTTTAAAGTATGCGTAAAAATCCATTCCCGGCCCACTGAGTCCGTAGTTATTTTTTGGCACCGGCAGGGTAAACACTTCCACTTTTTTATATCCTTTTGGCGTCGTAGGGGTACTTGCCAGCGCTAACTGACCATCTAAATCATTCGTATCTTCGGAATATAGAGGATGCAGTGCTTTTATCTCGTCTGTATAAACGGATTCACCGACTCTAAGAAATACAGGGAACTCCTCACTATCTTGTTTTTTCATTGAAATACCTAAACAGGCCCCTTCCGTACCTATCCGTTTCTGGAACGAAGACATAATATGGTAGGTTTCTGTGCCTATGGAGATCTCGCCCTCCAGCGGCCCCCCTTCAATTAGAGTAATGTCATCAGAAAGTTCTACTTGCTCCAGTTGGCCCTCCAGATGAGTCCCATACGTCGTGTCTCCACTGTAGAATTGGAGTTCCACGGACGCCTTAATGTTTTCCGCAGTTTCATTCAAAACTAAATTATAGCTAAATTCTGCGGTCACATTTGGCGCGTCTTCTCCTCTTGTAGCCAGCCCATTAAAAAACGGCATCTGCGAGACTTCCGTGCCGGGTTCATATTCCACTACAGCGGTAATGCCCGTTTCAGAAATGGTATCTGTCAGACTGGTTGCCAGTGCCATTGGCGACAGAAGCGACAGGAGCACTGCAAGCACCAAAACCGTTGGTATTCCAATATAACCCCTTTTTTTCTTCAGCATCATTTTGAATCCTCCCATTTTCATTTCCCTATCGGGGACTGGATGATGGGTTCTTTGCCGCTGGTCGTGTACTTTGCTCATAGCAGGCGCTTAAATCATTCCCATTGGGCTCACCCCTTCTATGTGTTTTATGCACGCACATTTCAAGAATAGCTTCCTGTTGGATCTCTTTGTCTCTATATCAGTCTGGAGGATCAAAATATTACACTTCATCTATAATTTTTTACGTAGGCCAGGTCTGTTATTGAAATTTAAGGAGGGCAGCAAACCTGGATTGCCCTTCTTCCTTTATTATAGATTGTAAACTGCGTCTCTTTGGGGCCTAACCGCCTTCCGACGCAAAAACTTTCCTCCTAACAGCAGGAGCGCCGCCCAAATGGGCGGCGCTCCTGTTTACTTTATAAATGCTCGCCCTTAGCGGGGGTTCTTGATGGCGGCCTGTCCAGCGGCCCACCTGTAGGGGCGATTTTTTCAGAGGGAATACTGCTTAAAGTATCACTCCGAACCGTCTCCTCTATCGACACGGAAGCTTTATTTTTTCTGCCTTTAATGCTACATTCAACAGCATTGTGCTCCCCTGACAGCAGGTTTAGCTCCCACCGAAAATGGTCGTTCGTGATTGGAATAACTCGGTCTACCACTTTGTCCAGTAGCATCTCATCCAGCTTGGGCTGTGTAAAATCAATGAGGCAGTTCAGCGTGTCTCTGATCTTTTCAACATTCAATACAGGTTGCTTTTGAACAGGTACGGTAGTTCTTTGACTCTCTATTGCTTGAAGCTGCTCGGCAATCTCAGACTTTTGGCTCATAAATTCTTCTTTTGAGAGTTCTCCATCCGCTCTCATTTCGATTAGATTTTGCAGCCGAGTTTTCAGCTTTTGAGCACGGGCCTCTAGTCTCTTATGCTCTTGATGCTCCTCTTGATGTGATTCCTTCCCACACTGAGCAAGTATCTTGCATACCTCTATGACTGCGGCCCGGCGGTCTATCCATACATTTTCCAGAACTGTCTTTGCCATAAGATCCAGTTTCCAATCGCAGATAGAGCGGATTTGGCAGGTGTGCTCATCTGTCAATCCATTGTCCACCATATATTGCAAAGACGCCCCATTTCGATGGCTGTAGCATTGGTATCCGTAGACCTCTTTCCCGTCCCTTTTATTCGTTCTCCAGTGAAACCGCTGGAATGAGCACCCACATGAGCACCGCAGCTTTTTAGACCATAAAAATTTCGATGGGTTACGACCGAACTTACGTGTCCCTCCACCTAACTGCGGCATAGACTGAATTCTACTTTCACGAATTTCCGCGCAACGATTCCAATCCTCCTCTGAGATAATCGCTGGGAAGTCGCCTTTGATAAGCGTGTGCTGACTGGTATCATGGTTTGTAATGCGCCGATGCTCTAAGAAATCCACTGTCACAGATTTATTGTAGCCGATGTAGCCCTTATACGTTGCGTTTTTTAGAATACGCCCCACCTTGCTACAATCCCACTTTACTTCACCACGTCCGTTCTGGCAACCACGTCTCGTCAATTCATTGACTATCGCCTTTTCGCCATATCCATCCAAGTACATGGAATAAATCAGTCTAATGATTTCCGCCTGTGGCTCATTGATGACGTAGGTACTTCCTACCCGGTCATATCCTATAATATTCCCTGTACCATACAGAACCCCATTTTGACGGCTGATGGCCTGCCCGGCCAGCACTCGTTCGGAGATTTTGCGACTCTCCTCCTGGGCCAGCGTCGCCATGATGGTAAGGCGAAGTTCCCCGTCTCCATCCAGAGTCCAAATATTATCCTCTACAAAATATACTTCTATGTCGAGCTTCTTTAGTTCACGTACAGATACCAGTGCATCAACGGTATTGCGTGCAAAACGACACACTTCACGGGTCACAATTAGGTCAAATTTTCCTTGTCTTGCGTCCTCCAGCATCTTCATGAAAGCAGGACGCTTTTTTGCTAGTGTACCTGTAATTCCTTCATCAATGTATCGGTCTACCACTGTCCAGTTGGGATGATATCGCTCCTGGTCATCATACCATTGCATCTGATTTTTTAGAGCTGCAAGCTGGGCCTCATGTTCCGTAGAGACTCTCCCATAGAAAACCATTTTTCGTGGCCGGTTGCGGTCTAGCGTCTTGAATACTGATTTCATATCAGTCACCTCCAATGCAAAGAATAATCTGCTCTTGGAGATTTGTTAAGGATGCCGATCTGCCTCTGCGATTTGCAGGGTTTCCTTATAGACGCTACGCGGGATCTCGCCTTTTTCATATAAAACGTGAATTAAGCAAACTGCCATTTTATGGTGAAAACGTGTCTGTTCCAACGAGGCACCTCCCATAAATTCCTGTATCAATAAAACAGCCGCGCCAGAACTGTCGGGCCGTTATAACACGCGGCGTACTCTGGCGCGGCTGTCTCCGTGCTTGTTTATATCAATTCACCGTATTTGCCACGCGCCCCCGGTGACGGGGATATTGCAGGCCGCCCTTGGCAGGGCTGTCAAAACTCCGCAGCGTCGCTCTGGGCGTGCGCCGCAGGGTTCCCCCTCTGACGTGGGAGGTCGTTACGAAAGTCTCATTATGCCCCCACGCTGTCGTCGCGCCCGGTGTGCCATGCCGGGTCTAAGGACTGCGTAGATCGCTCGGCCAGCTTGTCCATCACCTCCCAAAGCTGGCTGTCATGGCGGCGCTCCTTACGTCGCTGTTCACGCGGGGTTGTGCCTGCAATACCGTGTATTCACTTGTAGAAGGAAATGAGGAAAGTATGTCCTTCACTAAGCACGTAAAAACACCCCATTTGTTAAGTCATTTCGAGCATCTTTTCGACTTTTTTTCTTGCAGCGCGAAGGGCAAGAGATATTCCGGCCTTTGAGATCCCTTCAATCGCTGCAATCTCAGTAACACTTTTGCCTTCGGCGTAGTGCATCCACAGGCGGCGGAACTGTGTCGTGCTCAAACAGCTTTTGATCTTTGCCATGAGCACAGCACAGTTTTCCTCCTTGCCTGCCTGCTCAATACCTCTCAGCAGTAACTCCTCTGCGGATGGCTCCATAGAATCTATCCGCTCATCCAGTGGCAGGCAGTTATCATAGAAACCGCGTCCGGCCTTATCCATCTGATGGTAGTTCCGGTCAGACCATTCCTTCCACTTCCGAAAGTCCGCCTCAGAGGAGAAGTCTGCACGAGTTAAGTAAACATGTGCGTCTGTCACGCTCTTGCACACGATGGAATCAGGGTGCCTTTTATTCAATGCGTAGTCGCTTTTTCGGTCAAACATGGCAGCTCCCTCCAAACAATTTATATGGCTCAGATAAATTGATTTGGGAGGAGAGCGGCACCCAGGGGTGCCTGATTGCCTATAATTTCTTTCTCACAAGACGCTTGTTCTCTCCAAACACAAATAAGGTCGGCGATAAAGTGTCCTTCATCGCTGAACTTGCTGTGAAGCACAATACCCCCACTTATTTACTTTAGGAGAGCACAAAAATATTTCAGGTATCTATGCTCGTTGATGTACTATTTGCAAATAATTCATTTGTATTACTTCATTTTATGCCGAAATAATAACCATTAGAATATTTGTAATGCAAATACTCTAATGGAGGGCGTTGCCGTGAAAGAGAAGAAATCGCTTCACGTCGAAATGGGTCAGCGTATCAGGAACCGACGTGAGGAATTGAAGTGGTCACGTGAAACGTTGTCTGAAAAAACAGATGTCAGCGCCCGATTCTTAGCCTGTGTAGAGAATGGGCAAAGCGGCCTTTCCCTCGAATCACTTGGAAGGATGTCCTGTGCACTGGGCGTCTCTACTGATTTTCTCCTATTTGGTAGCGGAACTGCACCAATTCCAAACGACTTAGCAGATGCTCTTGCATCTATTCCTCCAGACTATCACGACCTGTTAGTCAAGCAGGTACGTCTCTTTTCCGATATTATCAAATGATAGATTTGCATTTCAGTCAACTATTCAGTAGAATAAGGATACTATGACCACAAAGAAGGAGGGGGTGCCTATGAATCAAGCTGATGAGGCATGGGTACAGGAACTCTATAGATATAACGCACCCAAACTGTATAAAGTAGTTCTTCGGCGTTTAGAGGATGCAGAGGCGGCACAGGATATTGTGCAGGAGGCATTTCTGGCACTAATTGAGAAAATTGAGCTTGTGAAGTGTCACCCCAATCCTGTTGGGTGGCTGATGAAGGCAGTCCACTTTTTGATTCTACAAACAATTAGCACTAATCAGAACCGTGTGGATCACGAAGTCGAAATAAATGACCAGCTAGAACAGCTGACTGCTCCGCCCGTCCAAATTCTTTCCCTCCGGGACACGCTTCCACCCGGCCTTACCCAACGAGAACAAGATCTCCTTGTTTGGTTTTTCGAGGATGGGTTGACCTACGAAGAACTATCTGCCCGGCTCAAAATTCCTATCTTAACCTGCCGGACTCAAATGTTTCGTGCAAAAAAGCACTATAAAAAACTATCAGAAAAAGAAAAAGATTTTTCAGAATTGATGTAATGTTTTGACTCTTTTTTCTGGTATTTCTATGAAGGAGGTGTCTCGATGCCTGAGAAGAAACGTACTCCGCATCAATCAAGAGAGGAAATGAGGGGCGTCTCTCAATCCAAAGGGCATCTCCATGATAAATCAGCAGAGGAATTGTTGACTGAGTTAGAGGCCAAACTGGACAGCATGACCGACCAGACCTACGATGAAGAGCTGGTTGATGCTTATTTGGAAGCCCTGGATGAAAAGGCCCCTCTCCCAGAACAGTTTGATGTTGAATCATCATGGAATCAGTTCCGTTCCAAGCACTCAATTCTGTTTGATGCAGATGATATTTTACCTAATCCAAATCACTCTAGATCCTTTTCTCACAAGTTCCGTTTTTGCAAAGCCATTCCCCGACTTGTCGCCGCGGTCGCCATTGTCGGAGTTCTCGGTATGTTCGGTGCCCAGGCCGCAGGTATCGACGTGTTCGGTGCACTCGGTCGTTGGACCGAGGAAACCTTTCACTTTGTTGCTCCAAAAGCTTCTGCGGCTCCCACTTACCACACAGTCTCAAATGGAGATGGATTCTACGAGCTGGAGCAATACTCCACGCTTCAGGATGCCTTTGATGCTTACTCCATTTCTGATCCGTTAGCCCCGGCTTGGATACCCGAGGGGTACACACTGGACTATGTGGAAGTCAGTCCCTCAGACACAGAAATCATATTTAGCGCGTCTTACAGTAAGGAGCAGAACACCCTTTCTTTTCTGTATTCCTATCGGAAGGATGGTACCTTTACCTCATCCACCTTTGAAAAGGACGGCTCCTCTGTCGTTGAGTATATCCAAAATGGTATTACTCACTATATTATGTCAAATCTGAGTGTGCAGTTGTCTGCTTGGGTAAATGGTAACTGTGAATGCTCCATTACGGGGCCAATAAGTGAAAAAGAAATGATCGCAATTATTGACTCCATCTATGCTTAGGGGAGGAACAGTCAACTATGAAAAAATCTCTGCGTTGCATCTGTGCGGCAATTTTTATGCTGGTCTTCTGCACAGGTTTTGTTATCCATGCTTCGGCGGTTGAGCGGGCAAGCCTCTATCTTACAAGGTATTCGGCCACAGTGTCTGCAAGTAACAACGGAACTATTGAAATTAAAATTTTTGTCGTTGCAAATAAAAGTGTATCAGAGCTGGGTGCCAGCTATATTTTGTTAGAGGAGTCTGACGATGGCGGAAAGACTTGGAGCACGGCCAGAGAATATGAAGGCCAAAGCTGGATGATCGCTGAAAATCACTCCACCTACAGCAGAACCCTCACATATCCGGGGACCATCGGGCACCAATATCGTGTAACAGCCGAAGTCTTCGCCAAAGATGCAACTGGCGGTGACAGTCGTACCACTCCCACCTCCCCTGTAGTTACGGCGAAAAGATAGCTCAAAAATATTGGCGGCATTAGCCGCCAATATTTTTATTTTGGTGAAATGTTTTAGACCGCTTTTCTGGTAATAAAATAGAAGCAGTTATATCAAAATTTTCGCTGGAAATATAGAAAAGGGGGAGGAAGCCAATGCCGTTCTAATTAGAATCGGTCCTTAGCGGACTATAGTATTTCTTAGATAGCGCTAGACTAAAATAGGAAGGAAGGTTCTAATGAAACGTTTTACAGCCATTATTCTAGCTTTAACGTTGCTTTTATCTATGGTTCCAGCTTCCGCAGTTTCGAACAAAGAGCCTCTCTCTGCTGATGATTATCAGGAATATACAATCACCTTTGATAGTTCCTTACAGACTAGAGCTACAGGAACTACGGTTGATGACGCAATCGAATTTGTGAACTCACTCGACCTAGAAAGTTTAGGGTATAGCTATATTGAAGAGGCGTGTTTGCTTGAATTAAATGAATATAAAGAAGCAGGAGACGTGGAACTAGAAAGCTATACGGTACTTGTTCCGAAGGCCGGGAGCGCAAAACACTACTTTGGGACAGTCGGTGTTCATAATTTTTACTATGATCTCACCTCTAAAGCCTCTCTACGTTCAGATGTGGATGGCACGCCAGCCAAGTCTGAAAACGATCCTAATTGGACCGGTTGGATAGCAGGTATATTAAATCTGGTTATGTGCATCGATGCTATCCCCCTTTATGTATCTCTTCCATATACTGCAATTGCAAATATACTGACTGTTAATGGTATTGATTCTCGTGTGGTACACGAAGATGCCTTCCTACACTATACCACTCAATATGAAGACATAGAGACGAGATCTATTTATAGAGAAGATGGGACGGAGTATAAACTTTGTTTCGTGGATCAAGAAGGCAATATGCAAATCAAAGTGTACTATTGCCCGGTTGGAATATCTGAAGCAAGTGACTATATTTACCTTGAAACTGTATTGGACGAGCAAGAAATGAAATCTCATTCCTTTACCGAAGAAGAAGTCTTGTCGATGGCAAATGTTCAGGCTTCACACAACAGTAAAGTTTCATTCGTCCTTGCTGAAAAGGAGCTTAGAATCATTGAGCAATGGGAGTGAAGCGAAACGTGATCAAAAAAAAAGCAGAATTATGCATCCTTGCACTTGTATTATTAGTGTCAATACTTTCTGCTATTTTGATTGTGCAACTCAGGGCAAACTCTTTATATCTAGTTGATATTTATCCTGACCTGAAAACTCCCTCAAACATACCCAGGTTGTATTTGGAAATTGATGACGGCACTGATACTTTACCATCCGAAATCAAAGATCCAAATCAAATTAGTAAAATCTGCAATCTGCTCTCAAATGTTGAGCTGTCTTACCACGGCGATTATTCAGGGATGCAATATTACCCTTCAAAAGGAGATTTTATAATAGCAATATATATATTTACCCCTAATACTATCAACCTATATATAAAGCAAGATGGTACGGTATGTGATAGTACGTCACAGTACCACGCAAAAGGAGATACTATAAAAGAATTCTATCAATATATTCTTGAGAATTATCATATACCGTAAACAAGAATGGGACTGGGCAAGCAATGCCCGTGTTAATACACACGCCTGTTTGCTTGTTGTGGGCAGCGCCCCCAAGCCCCCTTGAACAGCTCCGTATTGGAGCTGGCTACGCGTCCTGCGGGCGCTTATGAGCAAGGCAGGTTACTGCTGCCCGTACTCTCTTCCCTGCGCGTTGTTGCGCCCTGATTCCTGTAAAATGTAGTCCTCGTTGGCCTAGACCGTCAGCAGGTTACGCTCTTCGTCGCGGATCCTGTGCAACTCCGTATAGAATGCCTCTTCTATTCTAGGAGGGCGACGCAGTCAGCCTGTAAATCTTTCATACCCGGCAGGCAGCCTCTTGACGTTTAGCCTGTCAAAGTCCTACCTAGCCGTTTAGTGGGACAGGATATCGATCTCATGCTTAAAGCAACAGAATCTTTGGGGAATGCATAACCTTATAACAAGTGTTACACTACCTTAAATCTCATACAATCGATTCCACAAACTGTATGGCCGTCTTAACACGCGTCTTTCCATTTCAAAATTTTCGTTTGCAGTCTAAATTACCAAGTAATGTTTTACTGGCAATAATTGTAATAATCGTTGCTAATGTAAGGGCATTTTGTACAATTCGGGAGATAAGTTCATAAGGCCGTAACCTCATAAGCCTATCCCGACTTGGCGCAATAGGAGGTGAAACTTTTCAAATATTAGCAGTATTGCCTTATAGAGTTTGGCCCATATAGCAAATAGGAATTTTATATTTAGGAGGATTAGTCTATGAGACGTTCGACTGTAAGTTTTGTCCTTTTGCCGGCCATTATGAGAAGGAACATATCTATTTTCCTAATTATCAGTATACTTTGTGCTTCTCTTTCTCCATCTGCGTTGGCAGTAGACTCAGAGTGTAAAGATATGATTTTTATTACCAAAGCTCCAGGCAACGAATATTTTATGGAAACTACAAATCTCTTTGCCTCAAAAATCTCCGCAAAGCGTTTAATTGATTTTGACGGTATTTATATGACTGAATCCGGTCAGTACATCCAGAGAGTTGCTAACGGCAATTATATTCCTGTTGATAAAGTGGCACTTTCATTAGGGGACTCCCAATTGAAACAGACATTGGCTATATATGATCTTCCTGTTGATATCTATAACGATATTCTAAATATGCAAAAACTTGCAGAAGCTACAGAGTGCGCAGATACTGCACAAGCCGTCTTTTTTACCCCTCCAAATACCCGCTCTACTATGCCAGACGAAACATACATAGACGATAGTGGTCGCAAATTTATCGACCGACAGGTTTATTATACTAACATGAGTACCGGCCCTCAAATGGTCGAAGCACCAAGTGTAACAAAAGACCTTCTTCAAAGTCTGAAAGAAATAACGATGCTTGGCGTTGGGTTCACCTCTGCTGGGACGGCTATCTCTATAACAGAGACTGGAGTTACTCTTTGGGATATTTGGAGCGATCGCCATCCGGGAGTAACAGATATTACATTTCATAATACGAATTATTTCTGGATTCAATTGAGATATAATATCCTTTCTAAATTTACATACTATTATGATGAAGTATTAGATTATGAATATTTGGGTTGTACTACACAAAAAGCCCGCATTACCCAAATTGAAACTGAGACTTATACTTTTTTAGAAGATATTGGGGGGGCTACCGAACGGACGACAGATTATAATCCAGATGCAGAATATTTCTCTACAAATTTTGACTATCCTTATGATCTAGCATTTGATCATCGTTATGTCACATATACCGAAAGAGTGTCCGCTCAAATTGGCCCTTATAAAATTGATGGAAAGGAAATTGAAATCAGATTTACTTTTGCTTGGCCAACTTAAGAAAACAATATGATGTTACGAAACATTTTTCATTTTAAATCTCATTTTCTGTGGATAATATTTTTTCTTTCTCTTTTTTCCATAATCACTGTAATTATGTGTCTCCCCACTTATATTGCGTTCAGAAATGTAAAGGAAATACTCTCGGCGTATGATGATTTCACAATTGAAATCATAGATCCGCGTATAGAGATAGAGGATCATAGTCGAATAACTATTACTGACGAGGAAGATTTAGAAAGATTGTCATCCATGCTCAAGGATAATATTCGTTATAGATACCCCACGATGAGTGACACAATTAATACTCCCTGCCTTGAGATTATTGTACATCACAACAATTATTGGGTATTAACTCTAATGATACCATTAGAAAGGACAGACCGTGCGGTTCTTTTCTCTCCTCAAGGCCCTTCCTTTTATGTATCTGGGTGCTCTCCGATATTTGGCTATGTTTGTCCCTGAAAAACATGATTTGCTACCATTAGGTAAACTGGTAAATCATCTCCGCAAGGTATCGATAGGTGACAATTTTACCGCATTGGGGACGTTCATCTAACGTACCATGACTGGTTCGGCTATAAGTTCTTAAGATGCTTAAGAGCACGAACGGCTTACCGCTGTTCGTGCTCTTTTTTCTGTGCGCTTTCGCGCCTAGTGTCCTGCAAAACGCGGTCCACATTGGCCTTGACGGTCAGCAGCTCCCGCGCCTCGTCGCGGACCTTGCGCAGCTCTGTGTAGGCCGCCTTTTTCTCCGCCAGCAGAGCGGCGTACTCGGCCTGCAAGTCCTTCATCTTTGGCAGCTTCTTGACGTTCAGCTCGTCAAAGGCCCGCTTCGCCGCCTGATGGAGCAGGATGTCAGCCTCGTGCTCAGAACGGAACTTCGGGGAGTACCCGGCCTTGCGGTAGGCGGTGTAGGTATCGCGGGTCCTGGCATAGTTGACAATGTGGGTCCGCAGCACGGCGATCTCCGCCATGCGTTTCTCCGCCGCCTTGATTTTCTCGGACAGCTCGCTGCGCTGCGCCGTGGCCGCCTCCGTTTTTTCAGACAGCACCTTGTAGTCCATCAATCCGTGCTCGTTGAGATAGCTCAGGGTCTGCGCCATCTGTTTCAGGTTGAATTTGCTGGCCCACCGCGCATAACCGGCACCCTTGCCAGCGCGGAGCTTGGCCTGAATGTCCACCAGCAGATTGACCTTCGGGACAGCCGGAGCAGGGGCGGCTCTCCGGGCCGGGACATGCTTGCGCTCCCCAGTGAGCGCGGCACACAGATCGGCCTCTCCATAGCCGTCTCCCAGGGTTTTCAGGCAGACAACATTTTTCCAGCCGGGTGCCCGGAACGCAATATCCTTACCTCGCCGTCTGGCGGAAAAGCCCGCCTCTTGCAGCAGCTTCAAAAGGGCGTTCAGGTCCTCCGGCCCGCGCTCCATGGCCTTGTCAATGGCCTGCCGCAGCAGCTCCCGGTGGGAGGGCTTGGCCTGGGTGCCCAGCCACTTGTCGTAGGTCTGGCCCTTGGGTTTTGGGTCCTCCACAATGGACAGGCCGTTTTCAATGCACAGGGTATCACTCAACCGCCGCACGGCGCGGGTGCTGCCCCAAAAGTTGCGAAACTTGCGGGTGCAGTCCAGCGATGTGGAGTTCCAAATGATGTGATTATGGATGTGCGAACGGTCAATGTGGGTGCAGACGATAAAGGCATGATTGTCCTTGGTAAAGCGTCTGGCAAACTCCACGCCGATGCGGTTGGCCTCCTCCGGCGTGACCTCTCCAGGCACAAACGCCTGCCGGACATGGTAGGCGATCACATCGTCCGCGCCCCGCCGCCTGCCGGTCCTGGCGAGGTATTGCTGCTTGCTGAACAGAAACTCCGCGTCCGCGATAGGTCCGTTGCAGCCATGGGCCGTAATGAGCCTGCCTTGGTCGGTCTTGTCCGGGTTCTCAACATAGTCCAGAATATCGCGGATAGCGGTGCCCACGCTCCGGCCCTTGCCGGTGTGCAGGGGCATGATGCGGGTGGTTGCCAAAAGAAGTCCTCCTTTCCTGGCGCATATTAAGAACAGCCCCGGCGCTTCTTGAGCGTCAGGGCCGTCTTTGTTTGACTTATCCGTAAATCCAGTCCTGAATGGTATAGCGCAGGGCCTGGAGCTTTCCCAGCAGCCACGCCGCAGCCATAGGCAGGCCCATGGGAGAGACGAGGAAGGCAATCACCAGGAGAATGATACCGTTTTGAACCGAGTAGGTGACGAGCACCGCCACACCCAGGACCGCCACAATGGTCCCCGCGAGGCCGAAGATAAAGGCGGTGCAGTAGAGCAGGCCAGAGCAAATCCAGACCACCAGGGCCAGGACCGCAATCAGGGGGGCCGCGAGTATCTTTAACAGTAACCTCATATCTCATTCCTCCTTGGCGTCTTTTTCCACTATCATCTTACCATAGGCCGAGGCCAGCCACAACGGTGCGGAAATTCGCCGAAATTTTCGGCGAATTTTTTCAGCTTATTGCAGCTTGGAAAGCTGGGAGAGTACATGCCCCGCCGCTGACCACAGGCTTTCATACCCCTGCCGCAAATCCTCCAGGTCCGCGTCATAAAAGCGCCCGGTCTCATGGACGCGGCGGGTGAGCTGGTTCAGATTGTTGCTGGACCGGCGCAGCAGGCTCACCAGCTCCTTCAGCTCCGGCAAATCCAGTTGGAGCACATAGCCGTCTATCGCCATCTTGCGCAGGTATGCGCTGAGATTGTCCGTCCCGAACTGGGCCATTTTCTGCCGGATCAGCTCCATCTCCTGGGGTGAGACCCAAAAGAGGACCGGCACATTTCTGGTGCGCTTCGCCATGCTTACCGCTCCTGTTCCCTGACCTTTTTCTTGTCCGTGTGCCCCGGCTCGGCTTTCGTCTCACTCAGCTTTTTCCGCACGGAGGGCTTGCGCAGCCGCAGGGATTGGGCGCGGTCCTCGTCTTTGGTAATCAGGACATAGACGCCTTTGCGCCCCTCCAGTGTGGAGATTGACAGGGAGCGGAAGGGCAGCATAGAGACAAGCCGGTTCTGGTTCTTACTGTTGGCACGGGCCAGGAAGTCCGGGGAGACCTGGACCATGAAGTGGGTGCCGCTGGGGCTGTTGGGCTCCCGCGCTGCCTGGAACGCGGAGAGGATACGGGCGGCCTCGGCCCGGATGTCGTCTTTGGTGAGGGGTTGGGTCAGCAGATACTCATGCCGGGCCGCATTGATAAATAAATCAACGAGGCCGGGATTGTGCCCATCCACCACGAACTCCACGTTGCGGTCATTCCCCCAGGCGTCCGGGTCCTCATAGATGGGGATGGTCCTGGCCCACGTTTTGTTGTCACGGGAGATCCGTCCGTCTTGTTCCTTGTGGCGTACTGTGTTGGCGAGGACGTAGAGCGTCCGGTCATAGCCGAACTGCTCCACCACCTGGGAGACGGCTTCCCGCCCCAGGCAGTTGTCCCGGTAGTGCTCCGAGATAGCTGCGTCAATGGCCGCCGCGCAGGCGATATTGGCCTTGCGAGAGGCCCGGTACTGCTCCAGCTCCCCGTGCTCATGGGCATAGCTTCCGGGATAGCGATACACTGGAAGCTCCCGCTGGGCCTGAAGGGCGGCGTAGGCCCGGTCCGAGATGCAGTCCAGCATGGGGTCCAGGTCGGGGCTTTTCTGTTCTGTCCACCCTCCGTAGATGGCCTCCATGGGCGAGGGTACAGCCAGCAGCGCGGCGGCCTGGGCCTGGGGTATATCCATGAGCTCCGCTGCCGCCAGAATGTCCTCCCGGACGGCATACTCGTATGCGTGGTTCAGAATCTCCTCCGGGGGCTGGCCCATCAACCAGTCCCGGTACTTGGTCTGTTCGGCGGCCAGTTTTTCATAGAGCTGCGTGTTCATTTCCTCTTGCTTCATGTTCAAACACTCCTTCCGAAATTAGTTTCAGCGTGGTATAATGAGAAAAAATGCCGAGGGTGATTTTAATGGCGTACAGCGAACAGATGTGGCAGGATGCAAAAAAGAAGTGCCGCTTAAATAATGAGGATATTGCGCTTGCAAAACGGCTGGGTCTCAATCCCCGCAGTCTGGTAAAAAACATTCCCAGCAAAAGTGAGCCGTGGAAAGCGCCCGTGAGCGTGTGGCTGCATGAGATCGAAGCCAAGCACCAGAAAAAAGCGGCGCAGAAGCAGCGCCGCCGTGCGAAAACAAAACAGGCAGAAGCCGCCCCTGACACCAAAGAAACGCCCTGATGTCAGGGGCGAAATTCTATTCAGCGCACTTCCTCATGGTGTTTTGCTTTTTTCTCCGCCGCCCTGGGCGGCACGGGCCGTTTCAGCCCCTCCAGTACGGAGGGGCGTGTGCTCTTGGCGATCTCCTGCTCCTGTGACGTGGGCTTGCGCTGTGCGCCCATATCAAGCTGGGCGTTCAGCTCGGCCAGCCGTGAGCTTTTGGCAGCCAGCTCCGCCTCCTGGGGGAAGGGCTTTCCCAGCTCCTTTTTCGCCGCCGCCAACTGCTCCCGGAGGTTGCTCAACCGCACCTGTACGCCCTCCATGCGGCTGTGCATATCGGCAAGGGTGTTGTCAATACGGAGCAGGTTGCCCCTGGCGTCAAGGCCCAGCTTGGTCCGGTGGGACATTTCCCCCTTTAAGGTCAGAATGAAGTCGCTGCCGAAATTCTCCACGGACAGGAACATGGTAAAGCCCCGGTAACTGCCGATCTCCGTCAGCTCCGGGGTCTTGACCTCCTTGCAGGTCCCCAAAAGGGCCGCACCCGCGTTGTCCTTGTCGGTCAGGGTGTCGCCCCGGACCACCATCCCCGCGAAGCCCTTTTCTACCTCTACCGCCTTGCCGTCCTCACCGCCCCTGGTGACGATGGGATGGGGATGGGCGGCCAGGGTCTCCATATCCTTCTGAAATCCGGCGATAAAGCCCTCGCACTCCTTAATCTGCTCCGGGAAATGGCGCAGCACATTGTCCTCCATCTGGAACTGCTTGCTCTGATGGTCCGCTTTCAGGATGCGCAGGCGGGACACGTCAATGTCCAGATCCATCTTCTCCCGGATGAGGGGATTGCCAGCGCACAGGGCCTTGATCTCCGCATAGGAAAGGGCGGTCTCGTCCACGTCCTCGCAGGAGCGCACCGGGGATTTGGAGGTCATGATCTGAGAAATGAATTTCTGCTTGTTCTCCACCGTCTGCCACAAGTAGGAATCGAAGGTGCCCTCAGTGACATAGCGGTAGATATGCACTTCCTGGTTCTGGTTGCCCTGGCGGACGATACGGCCCTTGCGCTGTTCCAGGTCTCCGGGCCGCCAGGGACAGTCCAGATCGTGCAGAGCGATAAGCCGGTCCTGGACGTTCATACCCGCGCCCATTTTGAAGGTGCTACCCATGAGCACCCGGACCTGACCGCGCCGGACCTTGGAAAACAGCTCCTTCTTGCGGGCGTCGGTGTTGGCGTCGTGGATAAAGGCGATCTCATGGGCGGGGACGCCTCCGGCAATCAGCTTGTCCCGAATGTCCTCATAGACGGAAAAGGGTGCGTCCGGCTTTACATCGTCCAGGGTGTCCACCAGCGCGTGGAGGTCTGCGCCTCCCACTATTTTATCTCCCACCGCCATCGCGCTCCTGTCCCGCTGGGCAGCGGCTTTGGACTTGGGCGTGGAAATATCGCAGAACACAAGCTGGGTCAGCCTGTCCGCCTGCCCCTCCCGCCAGATGCGGAGGATGTTGTTCACGCACATGTTTACCTTGCTGTCGGGGTTGTCCGGGAGCATGGGGTTGATAAGCCGCTGGTCCAGGCCCAGCTTGCGCCCGTCCGACGTGATCTTGAGCATGTTGTCGATGTGAGGGTCGATCCCCGCATGTACCTTTGAGGCCCGCTCAGAAAGGTCCTGCACCATGGCCTTTTGATGCTCGGATGGTTCGGCCTTCTCCACATGGTAGACTGCCTTGGGGGTGGGGAGGTTGAGCTGGTCGGCGGTCTTGATGTCCGCCGTCTCCTTGAACATGGACATGAGCTCTGGCAAGTTGAAGAAGCGGGCGAACCGGGTCCGTGCCCGGTAGCCGGTGCCCTCCGGGGCCAGCTCAATGGCCGTCACCGTCTCCCCGAAAATGGAGGCCCAGTTGTCAAAGTGGCTCAGGTGGGTCTTTTCCAGGAGGTCTACCTGAAGATACCGCTGCATGGTGTAAAGCTCGGTCATGCTGTTGGAAACCGGGGTGCCGGTAGCGAACACCACGCCCTTGCCGCCTGTGATTTCGTTGATGTACCGGCATTTCAGCAGCATATCGCTGGACTTCTGTGCATCGCTGGTGGAAAGGCCCGCCACGTTGCGCATTTTGGTGTAGAGGAACAGGTTTTTATAGCTGTGCGCCTCGTCTACAAAGAGGCGGTCCACGCCAAGCTGCTCAAAGGTCACAACGCTGTCCTTCCGGGCGGTGGTGTGGAGCTTCTCCAAGCGCACAGTCAGGGATTTTTTCATCCGCTCCAACTGCTTGATGGTGTACCGCTCCGCACCGCTGGCCTCCAGTTCTGCAATGCCGTCCTCGATCTCCGCAATCTGCTCCTGAATCAGCCGCTCCCGCCGCTCCATGGAGACCGGCAGCCTCTCGAACTGGGAGTGTCCCATTATCACGGCGTCGTAGTCGCCTGTGGCAATTTTGGCACAGAACCGTTTCCGGTTGCGGGCCTCAAAATCCTTTTTTGTGGTGACAAGAATGTTTGCGGCGGGATAGAGGCACAGGAACTCGGAGGCCCACTGTTCCACCAGATGGTTGGGGACGGCAAAGAGGGACTTGCGGCACAGGCCAAGCCGCTTGCTCTCCATGGCGGCGGCCACCATCTCAAAGGTCTTGCCCGCGCCCACCTCATGGGCCAGAAGGGTGTTCTTTCCGTAGAGAATGTGGGCAATCGCGTTGCGCTGGTGCTCCCGCAGGGTGATTTCCGGGTTCATGCCGGTAAATACGATGTGCTTCCCATCGTACTCACGGGGCCGAATGGCGTTGAAGCGGTCATTGTAGGAACGGACCAGCTCCTGACGGCGCTGGGGGTCCTTCCAAATCCAGTCCTTGAAAGCGTCCTTGAGGGCCTGCTGCTTCTGCTGGGCCAGGGTGGTCTCCTTCTGGTTGAGCACCCGGCACTCCGTGTCGCCGTCCCGGATGGTATCGTAAATGCGGACATCCCGCAGGTTCAGGGTGTCCTCCAGGATGCGGTAGGCGCTGGCCCGCTCTGTGCCGAAGTTCATGTAGGCCGCCACATCGTCATAGGGGATGGCGGTCTTGCTGGTGACAGACCACTCCACTGTAAACTGGGAATACAGGACCCGTATTCTCCCTTGCAGATACCTCGGCGTCTGCAAGGTCTCATACATGAACTGCTGGATATACTTCTGGTCGATCCACGTCGCGCCCAGGCGCAGGTCGATCTCGGAGGCGTCCAGATCCTTGGGGAGCGCCTGCCGCAGCGCCTCCACGTTATCTTGATACATGGGGTCCGCGTCCGCCGCCCTCTGCGCCTCCGCCAGCTTCTGCCGGACGTTGCCGGAGAGGTATTCGTCTGCCGCCGCGTACTGGGGACCGCCCACGCCGTCCGTCTCATTGGGGACGCGGAAAATGACGCCCCGCAGCTCGGCGGCCAGCTCCGCCTCAGTTTTGCCGGTGAGCTGGGCCATGTAGGGCATGTCTACCCGCGCCTTTTCTGAGATAGAGACGGCCAGGGCCTCGGAAGCGGTGTCCACATGGGTAACAGCCCGGTGGGGCTGGATGGTCCGCTTGGTGAACATATCCGCCTTGCGCTGGAGATTGCCGTCCTCGTCCAGCACTTCCAAAGAAGATAACAGGTAGTAGGAGTTATCGTCTGAAAAGGCCAGCTCGTTGCCCCGGTTGCTGATAAGGCCGAAGCGGGCGGTGAAGGCGTCATAGAGGGTGTTGAGCTTTTTCTGCTCGGCCTGAATGGAGAGCGCGTCCGCGTCGTCCATTTGCAGGTCGATCAAGCGGTTGACGCAATCCCGCAGTTCCACCATGCCGATCACGCGGGCCGTGGCGGTGGCGTTCAGCCGGGGCTTTACCATGATGCTGTTCTCCCGGAAGTACACCTCGCCGTCCACCACGGTGTAGGAGTAGTTCTTCACATTGGGGTCTGCGGGGATGGCGGCCTCCGATACGGGTTCTTCCTCATCGCCCAGTTCCGGCACCTCCACTTCCGGGATTTGGCCGTGGATGCGCCCCACCGCTTCATGGAGCTGCTGGGCAAGGTCCGCGCCCTCGATGGGGAGCACGGTATAGTCCTGGTGCCCATACTGGGTGCTCTCCGAAGCGGCCCGCCCCAGTACCATCTCCGGGTGCGCTGTGAAATAGTGGTTGATGGTGAAGCCCTCCGCCGTCTCACGGGTCCGCACCCAGTCCGGCACAATGTCGATGAGGTGGTCCCGCTTTTGCAGGAAGATGATGTCGGAGACTACTTCCGTCCCGGCGTTGGCCTTGAACGCATTGTTGGGCAGGCGGACAGCCCCCAGCAGCTCGGCCCGCTGCGCCAGATACCGGCGTACCTTCTCGTCCTTGGCGTCCAGGGTATAACGGGAGGTGAGAAACGCCACGATGCCGCCCGGACGTACCTGGTCCAGCGCCTTGGCAAAGAAATAGTTATGGATGTGGAAGCCCAGCTTGTTGTAGGCCGGGTCATTGACCGGGTACTGTCCAAAGGGCACGTTGCCGACTGCCACATCAAAAAAGCTGTTTGGAAAGTGTACCTTTTCAAACCCGCGCACGGCGATCCGGGCCTCTGGATAGAGGAGGGACGCGATGCGCCCGGTGATGCTGTCCAGCTCCACGCCGTAGAGCTGACTGTCCGCCATGGCCTCCGGCAGAAGGCCGAAGAAGTTGCCGACGCCGCAGGAGGGTTCCAGAATATTGCCCTTCTGGAAGCCGAAATTACCCAGGGCCTCATAGACCGCCTTGATAACGGCTGGACTGGTGTAGTGGGCGTTCAGGGTGGAGGACCGGGCGGCGGCGTATTCGCTCTCGTCCAGCAGTCCCTTCAGCTCCGCGTATTCTGTGTGCCAGTCCTCCTTGTCCTGGTCAAAGACTTGGGGCAGACCGCCCCAGCCCACATAGCGGGAGAGGACTTCCTGTTCCGCTTCCGTTGCGCCGCGCCCCTCCAGCTCAATCGCTTTCAGGGTGCGGATGGCCTCCACATTCCTCCGGTACTTCTCCTTCGGCCCGCCCTCACCCAAATGGTCGTCTGTGATGTGGAAGTTGCCAGCCGGAGGCATGGAAGGACCCGGCCCTGGCCGCTCCGGTTCGCCGGTGCGGATGGTCTGCACCACAACGTCATAGGGCAGGTGGTTTTTATCCCCTGGATAGACAGCGGTGGTCTGCGTGGTGTACGCCGGTCTCTCCGTCTCCCGGACCTCCGGCTGGAACAGTCCCGCGTTGCGCTCGTCCTGCCGCAGCCACTCCTCGAATTGATTGCGGTTGACCATCTGCTGGCTCCATGCGTAAGGGCCGGTGTCAATGCGGACCTCCTGCGCCCCGATATAGCCGATGGTGCCGCTGATCTCCTGGTCGGGCGCGGGCAGCACCACATGGTCGCCCACCTGATAAGTTGGGGTGCCCGTCAGATGCACCGCCTCCCGCTGAACCGGCGTGTGGGAAAAGCCGTCCAGCTCCTGTTGATACAGGGCGCGGAGGACGGCGGCCAGCTCTTTCCAGGAGGCGGAGACGGTGGCAAGTATTTTGTCGTCGTCCCGGATGATCTCCACCTCCAGGCCGGTAGTCGTGGCCCGGTAGTCCGCCGCCTCGCCGGTCACAAGGTCCATGGTCTCTACCCGGCCCGCGAACTGCGCGGAGAGGCGCTGGGAGAGCTTGGTGTTGCCTTCGCCGTTCCGCAGCCATTGGGAAACATAGTCCTTGTCCCGGTCTGTCAGCAGGCCGGAGGCCAGCACCTCCCGCAGGTCCTGGTCGAACCGCTCCAAATCAGCGGGCAGGAACTCGGTAATTGCGCCGTTGCGCTGGTCCTGCCGCAGCAGCCGTTCAAAATCCGCCCGTGTCTCTGTCCGGTAGACGGGATAGGCCAGCGTGGGGTCCAGAAGCTCCACCTGTCCCCGTTCCAAGGAGGTGATCTTGTACTCCTTATCCTCCAGATAGACAAAATCCCCTGCGCCGTATGCGGAGGCCAGCGGGTCGCGGGGCTTGCCGTCGATGGTCACAACCTCCGGCTCAAGCTGATTTTCCGGGATGGCCTCCTGTATCTCTGTCCATTCCTCGTCAGAAACCGCAAGGTCTACTTCATAGGTTGGCTCCCCGGCCCCGATGGTGATGGTATCGCCGTCGCGGGACACCGGCTGACCGGACAAGTCCGGCTGGGCCGGTTCCGTCAGGGCTGCATAGGTCTCCTCCAACACGGTCTGGTGGAGACTGTTGTGAAAGCCGGTCAGGTCATAATAGAGGCGCATAAAATTGGGGTCCTCAATAGACAGCGCCGCCCGTTTGATGGCCTCCGCCCCCTCCAGCATGGCATTTTCCCGGTCTGAGTTCTGTACGGCGTTCCGGTATGCCTGATCGGAAAGCACCTTTTCCCGCACAATGGGCAGATAATGCTCGTAAATCTCCCGGACGGTTGGGGACGGCCCCAGTTCTGGCACTTTGACGATTTCCGGCGCAGACGCAGGCTGAAATACACCATTGTCCAGATACGTCTCAAACAGGGGCCGGAACATCTCGGCCACGCCGCGCTCCGGCATGTCAGGGGTCGTGTACCAGACATGCTCCTCGTCCACATGGTCGATCACCAGCCGAATGACCGGATCGTTTTCATCCGTGTGACTGTCTAAAGCGTCCCCTGGCCGGTAGGTATGGCCGCCCTTGGTGGTATAGGTCTCCGACGCATCTGTACCAGTGGCCCGTTCCACATCAGCCATGACCTGACGAATAAAGGGGTCGCTGCCCAGCTTTTCCGGGTCCACTACCTTGCCGTCCACAATGCCGCGCTCGGCCAGCCGCTCCCGTATCTCCACCGGGTCAATGTCCTCAAATTCATCCCGTTCCTGCTCGGTGAAGAACTCGTCCCGCTGAATGAGCTGGGCGATCCGGCGCTGGACCTTGGGCCACGGCACATCGCCCGCAGCGCCGTCCGCCGTGACCGGGAACGCGGGCAGGTTGTCCCCGTACTCCTGTTGCAGCCATGCGGCGGTGTCTTTTTCCCGCCCATGCTCCTTCATGTAGCGGACCACGGCCCGCTTGCTCTCCATGTCCCCGTTCCAGTCCCGCAGGGCCGCGTCAATGTCCGCCTGGGTCAGCGCCCCATGGCGGTCCGGGGTAGGGATTTCCGGCTGGGGCGGGACCTCCGGGCTGTCAGGTGTCCTTGCCTCGTCCGCACCGGCTTCGGCCTCATGGGCGGGAATGGCCTGCTCCGTGTCCCGTGCGATCTCCTTTTCCGCCAACAGGCAGACCTCCGCCCAGGTCAGACGGGTAATAGCGGTAGGGTTGAGATAATTGCCCTCCCACACATGGAACTGGTCCGGGAAACCACGAAAGCCAATGGTGGTCCCATCGCTGGCCGGGTACTGATGCAGGACCTCGCCAAACCGCAGGCGCAGATAGCTGACCCGCAGGTGCTCCTCCGGGTGGTCGGCAAAAAACTTGGTCAGAGCCTCCCAGGTGGTGCTCCCATCTTCATACCGCAGAATTTCCGGGAGATACTTTTCGTGGAAGGGCGGCAGGCTAACGGTCTCAGCGGCGGGCGGCGTGGTGAGTGCATCTAACGTAAGCTGCTCCGCCTGCATGGGAGGCGGATAGGGGGCGCGGGGCACCGGGGGCGGCAGCGGTTCCCCGCGCTGCTGAAAGCCCCGCACGATAGCGTCCCAGCGGCCTTGTTCCACCGGAGTGAAATAATCCTGAGTGGATGCCAGCTCCTTCAGCCGTGCCGCCGCCCGGCTCCATGGGACGTGTATGGCCCCGCTGGGCTGGTAGCGCCTGAACTCAATGCCCTTTGCGGTATAGATCACCGTCCCGTGGCTCCCGTCCCGGTAGGTCTGGCTGTGAGAGTAAAAGGACCCGTATTCCTGCTTCAAAAAAGCGATGGTAGCTCTTGTGTCCGGCATCCTCAGGAACAGGGCGTAAATCCGCAGCTTACCGTCCAGATTGCCGGACCCCCGGCGCAGCTCCGCGTCCCACTCCGCATCGGAGATGGAAAAAGCGGAGGGCGTTTCCACGCTCTCCGCTTCCGCGATAGACTGCCGCTGTTCCTGTTCCGAGGGGAACAGGGTCAGTTGCTGTTCCTGCCCGGTTAGCTGAACACCAGCTCGTTCAGGATGATCTCCTCCGCCTGCGCTTTCAGGGTGTTCATCAGGCCCGCCCACTTCATTGGGTCTGCTGCTTTCAATGCCTCCGTCACGCCCGCCTCCTTCGCCATCTGGGGCATCATCTCGGACAGACGCCGGTGGGCCGTCTCGTCGATCTCCCGCAGGTGCGGGTACAGCTTCCCCTCCAGCACCAGCTTCTGAAACAGGATGGGCCGGTGCTCCTTCAGATACTGCCTGCGCATCCTCCCGTACTTGCCCAGGGGCACCGCCTCCGGTTCCTCGTTCAGCTTCAGGTCCGGGATCAGATAGTCCCCGTTCTGTGTGTAAGTCAGCTTGTTCTCCATGGTTCTGGCTCCTTTCCGTGATTTTCTCCCGCTCATAGCGTTTGATGGTGACTTCAATGTGGCGCAGCACCTGTTCGCTGGCCTCGCTGACCGCCGTACCCAGGGCGGAGACGGCGGCTGGGGTATTCCAGTCAAAGACGCTCAGAAAGTCCTCATGGCCGAAATACTGCTCCGGGTCCAGCCCGCAGCGGGCCATCAGCGCATAGGTGATGCTGGTGGAGGCGGCGCTTCGGAACGACGCCCCTACGTTGTAATCATCATATTCCTCCAGAAACGAATCTTCAATGATGCCGAGAATATCCCGTTGGTGGTCCTCCCAATAGTCCTTTGCCAGCCGATCCGCCACAAGCTCCAACTGATATTCCAAACCGTTCGCGCCGGAAACCTCATAGCGGGCTTCCAAAGCCCGCAGCACCGTGTCCATGTGCTCGTCCTGTAACTGCCAGAGATAGGGGCGGCGGGCGTTGTCTCCGCCGCCTGTGTCCGCCACGTCGAACACATAGCGCAGGCTGGACTTTTCGCCGCTGCTATCCACCAGGGCAATGCCTTTGGACCCGCGCCGGACATACCGGCGCATCCGCTTGTTCCAAAAGTCGTACTCTGCGCAGGCCGTGGCCTCCGGGCGCTGGGCGTAGATCATAAGCTGCTCATGGTAGGGGTATTTGTAGAGACGGGCGGCGGTGGCGAGAAAGGCCGTCCATTCCTGATAGCTGCCGGTGATCTGTTCGGCGGTCCTGGCCGCCATCTGCTCATAAAACTGTGCGCTGTTTGCCATGCTCAAAACCTCCCTTCGGATGGTAAATAGCACAGGGGGCAGCTGTGCGCCGCCCCCTGCCGGTCAGTCCATAAAATCCGGGATAAGCTCCAACTGCTCATAGTCCGCGTCGCTGAGTTCCCGCAGCTTTTCCAAGGCGCTGTCCGTCAGCTCCCGCAGCTCGTCCTCGTCCGGCTCCAGAAAGCCCCGCATTTCCTCCAGGTTGGCGATCAGGCCCTCGCGGGTGCCGGGGTCGTAAATGCTCATCAGTTCCATTTCCTCATAGGTAAAGTGCTTCATGGTTATCGCTCCCTTTCTGTGCTTTTTTCCGCTGTTTTTTTCCTGTGCTCCTGTGCGGGCGGCGCATTTCTAAGCTGCGCCACCACAGATTTTTTCTTTTCCGCCTGCTCCTTGCGGACCGCTTGCGCAAGGTCTACAAGGGAAATCTGTTGACCGGCCTTGACCTGGGCCTCCAGCTCGGCCACGCTGGGGGTATTGTTGAGGATGCCGTCAAGCTGGTTGTCATTCTGCTCCAGGCTGTCCTCGGCGGCCCGGAGGGGATTGCGCCCGGAGAAGAAGCCGGGCAGCTCGGAAAAGGCGTATTGGTCTACATAGTGGCAGGATAACACGCCGCCCTGCTTGAGCGCCACGATGTCGCTGATACTCATGCTGGGGCTGTGGTAATCCGCTGGGTGTTCCATATTAAACTGGTGCCAAAGCTGATCGAGCTGCTGAAGGGCGTCGCCCTGGCCGGTGAGCGGGGCGGTGTAGACCAGATCATAGTTGCCCTTCCGGGGGGACGCGCCCTCCGCCCGAAGGCGCTCCAGAGAGATATAGCGCAGGTCCCGCAGCTCCGGCCCACGGTGAAGCTGATAGAGGGCGAAGCAATCTCCCTGGTGGTCCAGAAAGGCCGTCTCCCGTTTTTGCTGTTCCTCCTCACGGAGACGGTCCTGAATGGCGTCGTCAAAATCCGGGCTGGCCTCCCACTCCTCACGGGGGACGGCAAAGAGGCCGTCGTGGTGGTCAAAGTCCTCCTCGTCAAAGACCATCTCCGGGTTCTCTCCGGGGCGGATGAGATAGACGGTAAAATCTCCGCCATACATAAGCTCCGCCGTGTCCAGGGAGACCGGAAGCAGGTCATTCTCCGTATAACCGGCTTCGGACAGATCCTCCATGCTCAGTGACGGGTCCGGCATGGGGTAGGCGTCCAGCTCCGCATCAAACAGCGCCGCGTCCTCGGCGGCAAAGTGCTCAATCAGCTTTTCATGGCTGGAAGCCGCAGGCAGTTCCAACTGGGCCTCCTGCAATTTCTCCACCAGTTCCAGGGGGACCGCCTCTACCTTCTCCGGCCGCTCTCCCATGGCGTCGAGCACTTCCTCCCGCACGGCGGCCAGGGGGTGTTTGATGGGGGACAGGGCCACGTCCTCCGCGTCGATTACGCCGCCGTCCCGCAACCGCATGGTCTCCTTGTCGTAGAGGGTGTAGTCGTAGCCCTCGTCCCGGAGCTGGATATGGAGATAGGCGGTATCATCCAGCAGGTAGAGGGCCTCCAGTTCCTTTGGCTCGGTCTGGTCCAGCCCACGCACCTGCCGGGCGGTGATCTCGCCCACCTCCAACTGATACAGCAGCTCCCGGCATCGGTCTATCGGCCCCACATAGACCACTTCACGGGGGATATAGTCCTCTCTGTTCCATTCGGCGGCCTGGAGATAACCCTGGTCCTGATAGGAGGTGGCGTTGGGGTTGGTCTCCAGTCGGAAGGTCAGGCCCTGGTCCCGGAGGTCGCTCAATTTCTCCAGCCGGTCCAGCATCGCCACAGCGGTGGGTAATCCCGTCTGCTCTCCCACACGGTCCAGCGTATTACGGATGTCGGCAAAATGGCCTGCCCGCAGTTCCTCCGCAATCTCTGAGACCGTCTGTTCCCTGGGGTCCAACGAATAGGGGTGTTGCAGCATCCCGGCGGCCTCCAGCTCCGCCATGTAATCGTAGAGAGCAGCGGCAAACTGCTCCGGTGTGTCCGGCCCCTCGAAATTCGCCGAAAATTTCGGCGAATTTTCTTTTCCTGATTTATCCAAAATGTATTCATTGCGTTTGAAGCGGTCCAACTGATCCAAAAGCTCACGCTGCCCATCATAGAGTGGGAAGCCCTCCGAATCGGTTACAGCCTCTGAAAGCAGGATGTTCTACAGACCGTCGAGGTCCCGGCTCCGCAGCTTTTCTGCTGCCCATGCCGCCGCCTGCGCCTGGTCCTCCGGGATGCTGACGATTTTGGCACCGCCTTGGTGGGCGGCAACAGTCCATGCGGCAAAATTCCGAGTGAAAATCTGTTTATCTTCCTGAGAAATCTCTGCTGGGACCTCGCTGTATTCCTGTGTCTCCCGCATGATGCCGCGCTCCTTGCAGACCTCGGCAAAGTGGCGGTCAATCTCACCGATGAGCTGATTGGCTGTCTTATTGATGGTCGCCAGACAGGAACGCAGCTCGGACAGTTCCTTGTCCTTGCTCCAGGACGCAAGGTAGCCGAAGCTGTTGGCCCCGGTTTCAACGCCGCAATACTGGCAGACCACATAGGACACGCTCTCCGCCTCCAGCTCCTGGGCGGTCCGCACCGCCTTGTCCTCACGCACACCCTTCTGGTTGTGGAGGATAGAGTGGGTGATCTCATGGACAGCGGCGCATACCGTCTGGACCTCGCTCATACCCGCCCGGATGGAAATGCGCTGCTCGTCCAGACTGAAATAGCCGTCCAGGTTCTCCGCCATGGGCTTGATCTCCATAGGCACCGGCGCGGTCCGGCGCAGGGCCTCCATAAACGCCTCGTACTGCTCTACATCGCCGGTCAGGTCCTGGGCCAACTGCGGGAGGGGCTTGCCGTTGGTCTGAGACACGTCGAACACCGGCACCGGGCGAAACCGTGGCACCTGCACCTCCCGTTTCTCTGTGATAACCTGACCGTCCTCGTCCAGCACCGGCGCTTTGGTGTCCGGGTCCAGCTTCTGCCGCTCCACCGTTTGGACGATGGGGATAGGGGCCATGATGTAAATGGCCTTTTCCCCCTTGTTGATGAACCGCTCAAACTGTTCCTTCCACCGCTTGGCGCTGGCTACACGGGTGGCATTTGGCCGTTGCATGTGGATGAGAAGGACGTTGCGGGCGGAATAGGTGTGAAACCGGGACATGACGGAGAGGTAATCCCGAAACCGCTCGCTTTCAAACACGTCCCGGATGCCCTGTTCCAGCCGCTGGTTCAGGTCCTTCATACGTTCCTCGCGGCTGGGATAGCTTTTCTTTGCCATAAGGCGCTCCTTTCTGCACATAAAAAATGCCCCCGCACAGGACGGGAAACACCGTCCCGTGCGGGGGTGGTTTGGATTGAAAAATAGAAAAAGTAACTGCGTTTTGTGGGCTGCCTGGGAAAGTGGTTTCCCGCTCCGGTTTTACCCCTGAAAAGCCCCAGAAATCCGGCCTTTTCAGCGGCCACTTTTTCTAAGGTCTGCCCTTGTTCCGGGCCGCCCACTCACGCTTGCTGCGGCGGGTCCTCCGTGCGGCGCACTCCGGGCAGTACAGGGTATTTTTCGCTTTGGGGGCGAAGGGCCGCCCGCACTCCCGGCACCGCCTCCGGCTGTCCGTCATAACCTCCGCTTGCAGCTCCCGGTCTGCGGGCAGGACGGCGGCGCGGAAGTACCGGCAGAGCACGGAACAGGTGAGCATCTGCGGGCAGGGGCACGGTTCATACCCGTCGTCCAGCAGGAGGCAGTTGCCGCCGTTGCAGTTGGCGCACAGGGACCGGATCAGCCGTCTGGCCCGGCGTAGCTGGGCCTCGGTCATACGGGGCGGGTCATTCATGGCCGAACTCCAGCCGGAAGCTGGCCCGCATCCCGTCGTCCGTGAGCAGCACAGTGGCCGCATAGGTCTTTCCCGTCTTTTCCGACCACAGGCCGGAGACCTGGGCGCGCCCGTCCTTCAGCTGCGCGGCAACGATGGACTTGGTGGGCTTTTTCTTTTTGTTCTCCCACCACTTGCTGTCCTTCCAGATAGCGAAGCCGCAGGCACGGTCCTCACAGAAAAAGCCCTTCCTGCCCTCGGTGACGGTTCCGCCGCACCGGGGACAGCGGCCCACAGTTTCGCGGGTGGAGGGGAACAGCACCGCGCCGCCCTCTACCGGGCGGCAGGTCTCCACCAGCTCCCGCAGCATGGCGGCGATCTCGTCCATGAAGTCTCCGGGGGCCAGGGTCCCGCGCTCCACCTCTTTCAGCCGATGCTCCCACTCGGCGGTGAGCGTGGGGGACTGTAACTGCTCCGGCAGCACCGTGATGAGGGCCGTTCCCAGGGGCGTGGGCAGGAGAGAGACTGTTTTCTTTGCTTTTTTCCGCTCTACGAAACCAGCGGACACCAGCTTTTCCAGAATGGTGGCGCGGGTGGCCGGTGTGCCGATGCCCTGCCTCTCGGCATCTTCCGGCATATCCTCCTTGCCCGCCGTCTCCATGGCGGAGAGCAGGGAATCCTCCGTGTGGTGCTTGGGCGGCGTGGTCTTACCCGTCTTGATCTTGGCGGCGGCCACCGGCAGCGTCTGTCCTTCCGTCAGTCTGTCCGGCCCTGTCCCCACCTCCGCGTCCGCCGTCTGCGCGTGCACCTTCCAGCCGGGGGACAGGACTTCCTTCCATTTGGCGGTGTAAGGGTCCCCAGCACACAGCGCCGTGATGCAGGTCTCCGCAGAGCGGCAAGGCGGGCAGACGGCCCGGAGCAGGCCCAAAGACACCAGCCGCAGTATCTCACGCTCCCCAATGGGCAGGGCCTCCAGGTCCGCCCTGCCCGCGCTGGCCGTGGGCACCACGGCATGGTGGTCGCTGACCCTGGCGCTGTCGCAGACCTGTCCGGCCAGCACCGTCTCCGGCGCGGCCACACCGCAGATGCTGGCAGCCGCCTCGACCAGCGCCGGGACGCCCGCCTCCATATCGTCCGTCAGATACCGGCTGTCTGTCCGGGGGTAAGTAGAGAACTTTTTGTCGTAGAGGGCTTGTAGGTAGTCTAAAGTCTGCTGGGCGGTGTAGCCCAGGGTGCGGTTGGCCTCCCGCTGGAGGGTGGTCAGATCAAAGAGGGCGGGCGGTTTTTCTGTTTTCTCCCGCCGTTCCACGGCTTGGACCGTCGCTGTGCTGCCCTGGCACCGGGCGGCGGCCTCTTGCGCCTCCTTCTTGCTGGGCTTTCGTTCCCCGGCCAGGGTGAGGCCGCCGCAGTCCAGCTCCACGGTGTAGAATGTCTCCGGCTGGAACGCGGCGATCTCCACCTCCCGCTGGACCACCAGCGCCAGCGTGGGGGAGACCACGCGGCCAATGTTCAGGGTACAGCCATAGAGCAGGGAGAACAGCCGGGTGGCGTTGATGCCCACCAGCCAGTCCGCCTTGGACCGGCAGAGGGCGGCCTGATGCAGCCCGTCATACTCCCGTCCGGGACGCAGATGGGCAAAGCCCTCCCGGATAGCCTCGTCCTCCATGGAGGAAATCCACAGCCGGGAGATGGGCTTGGAGCAGCCTGCCAGGGCATAGACCGTGCGAAAAATCAGCTCCCCCTCGCGGCCCGCGTCACAGGCGTTGACCACCTCGGTCACGTCCTCCCGCCGCAGCAGGGTCCGCAGGGTGTCGAACTGGTCCCGCTTGTCCGGGCTGATAGTAAACCGCCACCTCTCCGGCAGAATGGGCAGGTCCTCCTTCCGCCACTTGGCGTAGGCCGGGTCATACGCAGCGGTGTCCGCCAGCTCCGCCAGATGCCCCACGCACCAGCTCACCAGCCAGCCGCCGCCCTCCAGATACCCCTCCCGGCGCTGTCCAGCCCCCAGCACAACGGCCAGACTTTGGGCCACCGATGGCTTTTCCGCAATTACCAAACGCATAATTTCACTTCCTTCCGCATTTTTCTATTCCTTCTTTCAGTTTTATCGTGTATAATAATGGTACAAGGAGGTGCTGAAATGATCCGAACAATCTCAGATGCACAGTCTGCCCTTACGCCCGTTTTTGACCGCTACGGCATTTCTCGCGCCGTCCTGTTTGGTTCGGTTGCCAAGGGAACGGCGACGCAGAAAAGCGACCTAGATATTCTGGTGGACAGCAAACTGCGGGGCCTGAAGTTTGTGGGCTTTATGGAGGCCGTCCGGCAGGCCGTGGGGATGCCTGTGGATGTGTTCGACGTGTCTCACATTGAACATGGTTCGCTGATTGACCGTGAAATCCAATCCACCGGAGTAACGATTTATGAGAAATGAAATCATCGTCCAGAAGATGGCCGGATATGCCGCCAAGGTGATCGACTACTGCAAGGGGTACACCTATGAGAGCTTCGCGGCAGATACCAAGCTGGTGGAGGCTTGCGTGTTCAACCTCAGTCAGCTCGGAGAGCTGTGCCATGTGGCCGACGATGCGTTTACCGCCGCACATCCTGAAATCCCGTGGAGGGAGATGTACGGCTTGCGCAACCGCATTGTCCATGACTATGAGGGCGTCAACCTGATGCTCGTATGGGAGATCATCACAGAGGATTTGCCGGAACTGGAACAGGTTTTGCAGTCCATTCAATAGGAAATCCAGGAGACGGCCCGCCAAACGGCGGGCCCGTCTTTTTATGCCCTGGCCGGAAGATGCTGCATGACGCCCCGGTGACAGGGCAGGACGCAGACCTCCCCGAACCGCTTGCAGCCGTGGCAGGGGTGCCCTTTGGGGGCAGGAGCAGGACGGGACGGACGCGGCCTGTGCGGGCCCTGCATCATCGTCCGCTCATAGGGATTGTTGGTAAAGCATCTCACAGTTCCTCATCCTCCGTCTCCGGCTTGTCCAGCTCCACGTCGGCGTCCCCCTCGTCCTCGCCGTAGTCGTAATCGTCCAGATCGGCGCTGCCCCTGGTGCTGGCCTGTTTGCCCTTGACCAGCTTGAAGTAGGCCAGCGCCCCACCGCCGCCCAGCAGGACCAGGACGACCAGCAGCACGGCGGGGTTCAGGCCGCCCGCCTCTTTCTCCGGCTCCGGCGTCTCCTCCGGTTCCGGGGTGGGTTCCGGCTCCTTTCCCGCGCACTCGGTCATGTTGACCGCACACACCGGGCAGGCGGTGTTGACCGCACCAGCCGCGCACTTCTCCGTGCAGGAACAGGCGGCAGGTTCCCCGTCCTCCATGAGCGCCAGCAGGTCGGCCTCATCCACGGCGTTCAGGAAATAGACGGTGTTCTCACCGTCCGCCGCCCGGTCTACAATAATATAAAAGGTATTGCCGCCCTTGGTCTGGACGATGATAAACTGCTTATCCCCGGCGGCCTCGCCCTCAATGTCGTCCACGATGGTCAGGTTGCCCTCCGGGGTCAGGGGCTCCGGCTCCACGCCCCAGGTAACGGGTTCCTCCGAAGTTACTTCCTCCGGGTCCTCGGCGTAGGCGAAAGCGGCAGGGGTCAGGGCGGTGCAGCACAGCATCACGGCCAGCAGGCTGGTGAACAGACGGGTTTTAAGTTTCCTCATGGTCGGCATCCTCCTTTTCCGCAGGGGCGGCAGACAACGGCCCGGACGGACGGGCCGCCTGCATGAGCGCGGCCAGCTCGTCCGGCGTCACGCCCATGCGCCGGACAATACCCACAATGTCCAGGTTTTCCAGCTCCGCCACCTGTTTGTCGATCTCGTCGTTGCGGGCGTTGAGCTTGGCGATCTTCTCGCTGTTTTTCTCCCGCTCCGCCAGCAGTTTTGTAATTTTCGGGTTCAATGAAAACACTCCTCTCAGGGCAGGCGGCCATAGCAATATAGGTGCTCCTGCCAGTAGCTTGTATTCAGGTTTGCATAAGAGATCGGGGACCCACAGTGGATCATCATGCCATTCCCCACATAGATGCCACAGTGAGAGGCCCCCGGCGTGTCATAGGTCCCCTTGAAGAACACCAGATCGCCCGGTTTGGCGTTGGCGGCGGTGACGGGGGTGCAGATGTTGCACAGGCCCTGCGCCCCCAGCCGCCCCACGTCCCAGCCGCTGTGATTGATGACCCAGCTCACAAAGCCGGAACAGTCAAAGGACGTGGCCGGGGAGCTCCCGCCCCACACATAGGGGTAGCCCAGGTATTTCTCCGCCTCCTCCAGCATGGCGGCAAACTGCTCGTCCTCCAATGCCTCCGGGGGCACATCGTAGTCCAGGTAGTCCTCCTTTTGGGAGGCGTTGGGGTACTGGCTCTGCGGGAACAGGTCCGGGCGGTTGCCCAGGGTCGCCATATAAACGGCATACATGGAAAGCTGCTCCTCGCCCATGATGTAGACCGGCAGGTGGGACAGGTCTGTGTTTTCCAAGGTCACATAGCAGATGTACCAGGAGTAGGGGTCCCCCTCGCTGTCATACCGGGTCTCCACCACGACGCGCTCGGTGAGGATGTACTGCTTCTCAAAGAGCATATCCAGCGTCCCTTGCACCTCGTCCAGCGTCCACTCCCTCTGATGGTAGGCGGTGAGGATGGAAATGAGCACATAGGGGTCATGCCCGATCTCGTCCAGGTCAAAGTGGTATTCGTCGTAGGAATGGGCGCTCTCGTAGGTGTCCAGATAGTCTTGCAGCTCCGCCTCCATCCCGGCATAGGCGTCCTCCGCGCCCAGCATGGCCTCGTCGGTGGAGGGATAGGTGGTCCCGGCAACGCCGGACATGCCGCCCTGCACCAGCACAGAGCAGGAGGACATGCAGTTGAGGAAGAACGCGACAGCCAGAAACAGGCCCGCAGCAACCAGGAAGCCCTTTTTGTGTCTCCGGGCAAAGTCCGCCGCCTGACGGCTCTTTTTCGCCGCCGTCTTTGCAGACCGGGCCGTGTTCGTAGCGGTCTGACCCACAGTGGCGGCGGCATACTGCCGCTTGATGGCCTGCTTCTGCTGCCAGCGGGAAAGCGGGTTGCTGGAAAGGACGGGGTTCTCTTGCAGGCTCTTTTGGTACAGGGCATTGACGTTGGCCTTTCCCAGCTTCCGCTCCGCCGCAGCCGCCTTCCGGTAGGGACGCAGCTTGTGGGAGCGATACCCAGCCCGGACCAGACGCCCGGCGCTCTCTGCCGCCTTCTCTGTCTTATGGGCGCTCTCCAGTCCCACGTTGTCCGCCTCACTCTGCCGGACCTCCCGATGCACCGCGCCCAGCGCCGTATCTGCCGGGGCATCCCGCAGCGTGTGTTGGAGCTTGGAGGGCGGCTTCTTGGCCTCAAACTGTAAGCGCACCGTGACGGTCCCGGTCTCCGGGTCCACGGTGCGCTGCTTGACTTTCCGCTTGGGGACCTTCGCCTGGGCCTTATCCGCCCTGGCCGCCGCCCGGTCTGCCTTGCGGATGGTTTTTTCAAGGGCGGGGCTTTCCTGCTCCTCTTTCGTAAACTGCAAGCGCGGCTCCCGTCTCAACCGGACACCTCCTGGGGCTTCGTGGTCATAATTTTGTAAAGCTCCGTGTCCTTGGGAAAGCGGTCTATAAAGGGCAGAATGACGTTGCCGTAGAACAGCAGGCCCTCGCCCTCGCCGGAGTGGGTCACATAGGAGAGCTGATGAGGGCTGATGTTGAGGTGCTTGGCTAAAATCTGCCGGTCTCCCGCCGCCTGATTGAGCATGTAAATGAAGTCCGAGTTCTCAAAGATATTCTCGACCCCCCGGCTGCTCAAAAGGTTCTTGACATTCTGCGTGATGCCGGTGGGAATACCGCCCCATTTTCGGAACCGCGCCCAAATCTCCACAGAATACGCGGCGGTCTGCTCCTCCGCCAAAAGCAGATGGAACTCATCCATATAGTAACGGGTGTATTTCCCCGCAGAGCGGTTTTCCGTCACGCGCCCCCAAACCTGGTCCTGGACAATGAGCATCCCCAGCTTTTTGAGCTGCTTGCCAAGGCCCTTGATGTCGTAGCAGACGATCCGGTTGTTTACATCTACATTCGTTCTGTGATTGAATACATTGAGGGACCCCGACACATAAATCTCCAGCGCCGTGGCGATGCGGTGGGCTTCCCGTTCCTCCTGGTCCAGCAGGCATTGGTACAGGTCGCCCAGGATGGGGATATTTTCGGGCTTTGGGTCGTTCAAGTAGGGCTGGTAAATGATGCGTACACAGCGGTCAATCACCGTTTTTTCCACGGGTTCAAGCCCGTCTCGATTGCCCACGATCAGCTCACACAGGGAGAGGATGAAGTCCGCTTTCAGCGACAGGGGGTTATCATCGTCGGAGTAGTTCAGGTTAATATCCATGGGATTGATATAATCCGTGCTGGTGGGAGCAATACGGATCACCTGACCGTCCAATCGCTCGACCAGGGGAAAATATTCGCCTTCCGGGTCACAGATGAAAATATCATCTGAGGTGAGCAGAAATGCGTTGGTGATCTCGCGCTTGGCGGAGAAGGACTTGCCGCTGTTGTGGACGATGAGCCCGTTTTCCAGCAGGAAGTTGAGGTGCTGAGGCACGGATAGGTCATAGACCGGGACCTTCTCCGCCAGCGTCAGAAAGGACACCCGTACAGCCACATGGCCGCCGCTGAGATGCTGGCCCTCCCGGATATGTCCGGCCTCCACGAACCGGCCAGCCGCGTCCATGATGAGGTGGGTGTCCGTACAGCGTAGAGTGGTCCCGTCCTCCAGCTCAATCACCTTCAGCTCGTCCGCGTACTTCTCAATGCGAATATCCCTGGCACGGGCCGCCACGATTTTGCCGGTGCGCTCGTCATAGGCTTGCACCATGGCCTCCGTCACGCCTTGGTTCACCAGCTCCGCAAAACTCACGGCGGAACCGTTCGCCAGCCGGACGCGGGTATCGCCGGTGAAGCAGCCGGGGGTGCCGAGAATGAGGCCGTTGGGGTTTTTGAGCAGCTTCCGGTCCACCATGATAAGGTTGTTGGACAGGGCGTTGATGCCGTAGTACAGGGCTTCCGAGCTGGTCTGGAACAGCTCCTGCGTGGTAAAGGGCACAAAAATAGCGGTGCTGGACGAGGTAAGCCCCCGCTGTATCTCCACCTGATTGAGACCCAGGGGCAGGCAGCTCATCAGCCCTTCCTCTGGCTGAAGGTCCAGCGGCACCAGACGGCAGTTGTGCTTCTGCGCGATGGAACCGGCCTGGAACATGTTGTTGTCCAGTTGTTTTCGGCTCTCCGCCGTGTTCATCAGCAGGAACGTCACCAGGAACATGCGCTCATTCCGGCTCTGGAGGTCTTGCAGCAGCCTCTTGGCCTCCTCGCCGTAGGTGGCAAGGTCCGAGGGGATGATATCCATGTCATACCCGGCCCGGACCGCTTTTTTCTGTTCCTCGATCTTGGTGCGGTCCAGGTCGGTGATCTTGCGCTTGATGGTCTTGATGGCGCTGACCTGATCCACAGACTGGACGTGCATGGACACCACAAGACTGGACTCCATATCCAGAAAATCCGCCAGAATACGGTCATTCAGCTCCGGGGCCAGAATTTGGAGGAAGGACACCGCGCCAAACTTCCGGCCCATGCGGAAGGTCTTGCCGCCCGGAAATTCCAGGGGCGCGGGGGCAATGAAGTCTTTGGTAGACAGGCCGGAGGGGGCCAGCCAGTCCCAGGAAAAGCGAAACGGTTCCGGCTCGTCCATGTGGAAGATGCTGTGCAGCAGATGCAGGCGCCCCGTGCCGTTGAGGGGCGCGGCGGACACGCCCAGCCGCTTGAAGTGGTTGAGCAGATCTGTCTCGATGCGCTCCAGCCGGGGCTTGGCCGCCTGGACACTCTCCGCGTCGATGCCGAAGGTGAGATACTTGGTCTTGACCAGGCCGTTATTCCCTCTGGCAAGCTGGTTTTGCAGCATTTCCGTGTACTCCGCCCGGATGCTGTCAAAATCGTCTCCCTGGGGCGGGATCACGATACGCTTCTCATAGCTCTCCCTGGTGGCGGCCAGATTGAGGAAGGAAAACTGGAAACGGATGGAGCTGTCAAAATAGTTCAGGAAATCACACCATCCCTCGAAGATGGCCGCCTTGTCCTCATTCTGACTGAGCTGGTAATTGATGTCCTGAAACTGTACCGTCTTGGTGTAGTAGGTGTCCGTGACCCGGCAAACGCCGTCCGGCCACATACGTTGATACGGGATGCTGTCCTGGGCGGACAGCTCCTTTTTATCGGTCCGGGCCGCCCTGCGGATGGCCGCGTCGATCTCCCGGCGCTCGGCGCGGGTCAGCCTGCGGCGGCCTTTTCCCGGCGCGTCCTTGGCGGGCGTCTGCTTTTTTGCCTTGAACAATGCGATACACCTCCCAGTCTAATTGGTCCTGCCGCGCAAGGGCGGCGTAAAAGTTGTTGGTCTTATAGGGGCGCTTTTTGGGGCGCAGGAAGTACAGGCGGACAAACTGCCGGACCACCTTTTCCAGCGGCTGGCCGTTGCGCTCGTACATCGCCAGAAAGAAAAACGGAAGCATGGTGAGCACCATCACCAGAGCGGCGGTGCTGGTGCCCAGGCTGCCCCGGAGGAAAAAGAACAGCGGAACGCCGATGAGCGCGCCGCCGCCAAAGCAGATCAGTTGCCGCTTTGTCAGGTTGAAAGCGACCTTCGTTTTAACTTTTGTCAGGTCCTTGGGGACCGGAACATAGGCCATAAAATCACCCTTTCCATTGGTCAATGGGCATTGAATACGGAACGGGCCATGCTGCCCGTCTTAAAGAGCGTGAAGCACAACAGCACCGTGTAGCCCATGCACGTCCAGATGGCATAGCTCACATCACCGTCCAGGGCAATGTTCTGCACCAATACCGCGTAGATGGCAACACATACAATGATAAGGAACGCTTGGAAGCCCAGGGCAAACAGGCTGCGCAGGTAGTTTTGACCCATCTGGCCCCACTCGTGGTTCATCATAGTTGCCATGGGGACAGGGGCCAAAGACGTGACCAAATATATCTCAATCATTCTCCCGAATGTAATAATGAAAATGCAGATCACCAGCGCCCACATGGTCATGCCCACAAAGAGGGATTGGAACCACAGGCCGAACAGTGGCCCCAGGTCCATCTCCATCAAACGGGCCTCCAGGTCTGCGGTCACGCTGGATATGTCGATGGCGGCGTCTCCTATAATAACGCCGGAGGCGTTATTCACCACACCCTGCGCCAAGTCAAAGACCCCCATCACAATGTCCCAGGTGTTGGTGACGATGAGGATTGCGCAGGCGGATTTGAAAATCCACTTGAAGAACACCGCGCTTTCAATGTCGTGAAAGTTATTCTTATCTACAATGAGCTGGATCAGCTCCAGCGTCATCACAAAGGCCAGAATCACCCCGGCTATGGGCACCATGACCGTCTCCGAAAGGTTCTGGATCATGCTGAAAATATCGCCGTTCCACGCCTGGGGGGTAAGTCCGACCTGCTCGGAGACCTCACCGACCTTCTGATTGACCGCATCAAACATGCCGGTCAGGTTGCCCATGATGCCACTGACCAGGATTTCCTTCAGCCAGTCAGTGAGGCCCTGTATAATAAAATCCAAGGGTAGGCACCTCCTATCACACCGTCAGGGTCAAGGGGGGCCGCACCCGGTCTCCTGGCCGGGTGCGGCCTCTCTTTGCCCTATCAGGTGGTAAAGAGGCCGGAGAGCAGGGGCACCAGCACCATGCCAACGATGGCGACACCCGCGCCCGCCATGAGCTGCTTCATGCCTTGTGATTTTGCTTATGTGTGATAAAGAAGCAATAGAAGTGCAAAAAATTTTGCCGTTCCTATCCGACACTTGGCCATTGTGTCGGATAGGTCGGGCGGTTATTCGGGCAAGTCAATCTTGCCGACAAAGCTGTAATAAATCTCAATGTCCTGCCTGCGGGTGCCGTTCTCATCATAGCTGCACTCATGCACCACAATTTTCTCGATCATTTCCCGCAAGAGAGTGGGGGTCAGTTCTTCAAAGGCAAGGTGCTTGCGGACAATGCCCATAAATTTCTCGGCGTTGACGGTAGCTGCCTGTGACTTGTCCAGTTCGGCTTGCAGGGCGGCGGCTCTCTTTTTCAGCTCCGCTTGCTCGGCTTCGTAGTCAGCCGACAGTTCCATGAAACGCTCATCGCTGATTTTGCCGTTTACATTGTCCTCATACAGCCGCTTGATAATGCGGCTGATTTCAGAAATGCGTTCCTGCGCCTGTTCAAGCTGCTTGATGGCTGCGGCGGTCTTTCGCTTGCCGCCGATCTCGTTCTGCTGGACAAGTAGTTTCACAAACCGGCTCTCATGCTTGGCTGCGTATTCGGTCACTTGCCGGAGATTTGCCAGGACACCAGCGGTCAACAGATCGGTGCGGATAAAGTGCGCCGTACAGTTGCGGGTGCGCTTCTTGTAGCTGCCGCAGATGTAGCAGTCCTGTTTGCGGTCTTTGTTCTGATACCGCTGCTGATACAGCACATGGCCGCAGTCGGCGCAGAACAAAATCCCGGAGAACAGCCCCACTTCATCGTAGCGGTTCGGGCGTTTGCGCTGTTTGCGTAACTCCTGCACCCGTTCCCATGTTTCCTTGTCGATGATCGGCTCATGGTGGTTCTCGAAAATGGCCTGCTTCTCGACGGGGTTCTCTATGCTGTGCTTGACCTTATAAGAAGGCTTTTCCGTTTTGAAGTTCACCAGACATCCGGTGTACTCTCGGTTTTCGAGGATATGAACGACGGTGTTGGTCGCCCATTTGCACTCATAGCCTGGGTGATAACGGCGGGTGCTGCCTGTCCGCTGATATTCCAGCGTCCCCGGCGTGGGGATTTGCTGCTCCGTCAGCATACGGGCAATCT
>ERZ773248.596-NODE-596-length-43048-cov-5.812597_pt1 | contig 43048 bp, 24 predicted proteins | sample MGYA00580518_ERZ773248 | MGnify/ENA primary metagenome ERZ773248 (study PRJEB29015, sample SAMEA2737762) | human gut metagenome | biome: human gut; feature: human-associated habitat; material: faeces | place: China | collected 2012 ...
TTCACAAATCTTATATCAGTTTTTAACGTTTACACAAAACTTGAAACGGTCTCTCCCGCCCTTTTTTAATTTGCTTTCTATTTTTCCAGTGTATTTAACAGTTCATACAGAAGCGTATACAACTGTGCAGCTTTTTCCTGCGGAAGTGCCGCGCATGCCATCATTTTCTGCGGAATCAGCACCGCTTCGTCTTTTAAGTCTTCTCCCTTTGGCGTAATGGCGGCAATTAATACCCGCTCGTCTTCTTCGCTTCGGGTACGTGTCACATATCCTTTCTGCTCTAATTTTTTTAAGAGCGGCGTGAGTGTTCCGGAATCTAAAAACAGGCATTTGCCCAGTTCCTTGACACTGATTTGCTTTTTCCCCCACAGCACCATCATGGCGATGTACTGTGTATAGGTTAAATCTATTTTTTCAAGAAATGGTGTATACCGCTTGATAATCTCTCTGGAGCAGGCATACAGCGGAAAACACAGCCCGCCGGACATTTCATGATTATCTGACGGACTGTGTTTTAACTCATTTTTTACTTTTGATTCTGCTCAAGCTGTTCCAGCTTTTCCGCCATTTCCCGTAACCGGTGTCTGGCTGCTTCCAGTTCTTCTTTTTGTGTGTCAATGGTTGCTTTCTGTGAATCAATCGTTTCCTGCTGTGCTTCCAATTCTTCCTTCTGCGTGTCAATCTTTTCCTTCTGAACATCAATCGTTTCCTGCATTTCATCTATCATGTACTGCACCGTATTTCTATCCAGTTGAATCAATTCCTTTGAAAACATTTCCATCACCTTTTCCACATTCTGGCACATGACATAAATTTCTTCATACATTTCTTTAAACTCCGGGTACTGACTGATTAGTTCAATGATAATCTCCGGTTCGTCTGTACTTAGAAATGTGAGCCACGCTTCTGTCTTATTCCTAAGATTATTGTGGTAGATTCCACGGAAAATGTCAAGCGGTATGAACACATATTTTTGCAGTAATTCCAGTTCCAGACCTGTGTCTGACTGCTGTTTGAATTTGTGAATGTAGTTTTGTGGATATTCATGAAATTCTTTGATACTTGTTTCAAAGAATACGATCGTATAGACGGATTTTATATCCTTATAACTGAAGGCTTTTTTCTTTTCGCCTTTGACCCTTTTATACTGTCTGAGCAGTAAATCCGAGGAATAGCACGCACTCCGCTGTCCCGGAAAGCTGTATCCGATTTTCTGGACTTCGACATTTGCAAGACTGGTATCGGCAAGTTCCACTAAGATGTCCATAATCAACAGCGACTGTTCATCGGCTAGTCTTGTAGAATCTCCCGGAAGCACTCTTTTTATCGTAACACTCTGCCCCAATAAAAGGGATAGTAATTCGTTGAGCCGCTCCGGTGTGTTTTCGGGATTCATTATTTCTTTAAAGAAGGCATCATATAAAACTTTCACGCCTTTGACCCCTGTGCAGTAATCTAAAAATTCTTCCTGCTGTTCTTCGTCCCATTCCCGATATTTTTCTAAAAGTTTTGGATTCTCGCGGATTTCTCTTTCAATATCCTCCCGCTCACGAATCATCGGAAAATACTGTTTTAATTTTGTTGTGCTTTTTGGCAATCGCATCGCCCCTTTCTTTCGCATTTTATTCATCATTCAACAATATTTATAAATATTGTTGATGTATATAATATACTTCATATAATAAACCTTGTCAATATATTTTTTACACTATACAAATATCATTTAAAACCATTTTCCTCCGTCCTGACAAAGTCCCTTTAATACAAAAAGAGCAGACACAAAAATCCTTTCTGTATCTGCTCTCTATCCGCTTTTACCGGCTTATCCTAAAAGAAATCCACCGCTAAAATTCATGATTTAATTTTAAATTATTCTACTGTATAAATCCAGCCCTTAGGTGCTTCAAGCTTGCCCATCTGGATACCTGTTAAAGTATCGTACAGCTTCTGGATTGTAGGACCCATCTTTTCCATACCGCTTGGCATGCAGATTTCCTTGCCGTGGTCAACAATCTTACCAACCGGTGAGATAACAGCTGCTGTACCGCAAAGACCACATTCTGCGAAATCCTTTACTTCTTCCAGTGTAACTTCACGTTCTTCAACCTTCAGTCCTAAGATTTCCTTCGCAACATATACGAGTGAACGACGTGTAATAGAAGGAAGAATACTGCTTGACTTTGGTGTTACAACTGTACCGTCTTTTGTAACGAACAGGAAGTTTGCACCGCCTGTTTCTTCTACCTTTGTTCTTGTTGCCGGGTCTAAGTACATATTTTCTGCGTAGCCTTCTTTATGTGCTGTTACGATTGCATGTAAGCTCATGGCATAATTTAAACCGGCCTTGATATGACCTGTTCCGTGAGGTGCTGCTCTATCGAAATCAGATACCTTAATTGTAAGAGGCTTTGCGCCGCCCTTGAAATACGGACCAACCGGTGTTGTAAGGATTCTGAACTGATATTCATCAGCCGGCTTTACACCGATAACCGGATTGCTGCCGAACATATATGGACGGATGTATAATGTAGCACCTGAACCAAATGGCGGTACCCATGCTGCATTTGCCTTTACTGTATCTGTAACAGCCTGTACAAACTTGTCTACAGGGAATGGCGGCATTTCCAGTCTTTCGCAGGAATCATGCATTCTCTGTGCATTGAGGTCCGGACGGAACATAACAATATGACCGTCTTCTGTTGTATAAGCCTTTAAACCTTCAAAACAAGTCTGTGCATACTGAAGTACACCTGCACACTCATTTAACACGACCTTATCATCATCTGTAATGACTCCGTCATCCCACGCTCCATCTTTATAATTTGCTACAAATCTTTTATCTGTCTTTACATAACCGAATCCAAGATTTGCCCAGTCAAGATTTTTCTTTTCCATCTTCATTACTTCCTTTCGCGTCTAGTCGGATTGTTACGAAATGATATCTTTTACTTCATTCCACTCAATTCTTAACAGTTATTTTACTGCGATACCTTGTGAAAGTCAATATCCCAGTTTCTGCATTTTTAGGAAGTTTCATCATTTTATTCCCGATCTAATAATGACTGATAAAATTCCGCATAATCTTCACGTTGTTCTGCCGTAAACGCAATGGCAGTTCTTGGGTGCTGATTCTGCTGTCCTGTCAGCATATACTGTACATCACAGCCCCATACAAGCCCTGTCTTCTTTAACGGAAGCATCTGGTTCTGTAAAAATTTTAATACCGGATTCAAACTGTACTTCGGATTTCTAAGGAAGCCTAACAGCAGTTCCATGTTGCAGTTTCCTGCACCGCGTCCCATGCCGCTCATCGTTGCATCCAGATAGCTGACACCTACGGTGCAGGCTTCAATCGTATTTGCAAATGCAAGCTGCTGGTTGTTGTGTGCATGGATACCGACCTTCTTGCCGTATTTTTCTGCAACCTTCAAATACTTATCCGCCAGTCTGCGGATCTGTTCCGGATATAAAGAACCATAGCTGTCAACCAGATAAATCGTGCCGACCTCGCTCTGTGCCAGTAAATCCAGTGCCAGATCCAGCTCTGATTCCGCTGCTGTGGAAACTGCCATAATATTAATCGTGGTTTCATAGCCCATTTCCGCACAGTAATGAATCATCTCGATTGCCGCCGGAATTGTATTAATATAGGTAGCAATACGAATCATATCAATCACGCTGTCTACCTTTGGAATAATATCCTTTTTATAATCGGTACGTCCGACATCTGCCATAACGGAAATCTTTAAATCGGTGTTGTTATCACCGACAATATCACGGATATCCTGCTCATCACAGAACTTCCACTTGCCGAATTCCTTAACGTCAAAAATTTCCTTTGAAGCCTTATAACCGAACTCCATGTATTCTACACCTGCTGCCACGTTGGCGGTATATAAATTTCTTACAAATTCATCGTCAAAATAAAAATTGTTGACCAGTCCTCCATCTCTGATTGTACAATCAACGACCTTAATATCCGGTCTGTAAGAAATTAATTCGCCCTTCTGTTCCATTTCCTTTTCCTCCAATGTCTGCTTTTGTTTTATTTTTCACTTTAAAGCGTTAAACTTTAACGTATTATAGCACACTTTTTTCAAAATGCAAACCCCTTTCAAAAGAATCCTTGCCAAAATGCTTTATAACCGATTTACGTCAGCTGCTGCATATCCTTTACCAGGGCTTTTAAGCCTGCCAGATATTCCTGCGCATTGCTGAATTTCTTCTTTGTCACCCTCCAGACAAATTTCGGTTCCGGACTGCTGATAAACCGCACCGCACCGCCGTATCCGGCTACGAAATTTTCGATTTTATCCCCCTGAATGTCCGCTTTCGGATAAATCTTCATGACCGTCCGCCACTGCGATACCCCCGGTGCTTCGTCCGTTCCGCCCTGAATCTCGGTAATGCCGATTTTGTGTGCCATAGACTTAATCAGTGCAATATTTAAAAGATTAGCAGCGCTTGCCGGCAGACTGCCGTAACGGTCGCCGAGTTCGTCACACATATCCGACAATTCCTCCTCGCTTTCAATACCCGCAATCCGCTTGTAAACATCCAGCTTCTGATATTCGCTCTTAATATAAGAAGACGGAATAAATGCATCTACATTCAAATCCACATTTGTTTCAAAACCGTATTCATTCTTAATTCCCTTCAAATCATTCACCGCCTGATTGAGCATTTTACAGTACAAATCATATCCGACCGCCGCCATATGCCCATGCTGGGAGCGTCCAAGCACATTTCCCGCGCCACGGATTTCAAGGTCTTTCATCGCAATTTTAAATCCTGAGCCGAAATCCGAAAATTCACGAATCGCACTTAAACGTTTCTCTGCCACTTCCGTGAGCATTCTGTCCCTGCGGTACAGTAAAAATGCATAGGACGTTCTGCTGCTTCGTCCGACACGCCCGCGTAACTGGTAAAGCTGTGAAAGCCCGAATTTATCCGCATCTTCGATAATCATGGTATTGACATTTGAAATATCCACACCGGTTTCGATAATCGTGGTTGAAATTAAGACGTCAATTTCTCCGTTGATAAATTCGTACATGATTTTTTCAAGCATACGTTTTTCCATCTGCCCGTGTGCATAGGCGACATTGGCCTCCGGTACCAGTTCCTCAATGTGCGCCGCCACCTCGTCAATGCTGCGGACACGATTGTATACATAATACACCTGCCCGTTTCTTGCCAGCTCTCTGTGAATCGCCTCCCGGATCATTTCATCGTTATGCTCTGTTACAAAGGTCTGTATCGGCACGCGGTCTGTCGGTGGTTCTTCCAGTACACTCATATCACGGATACCGACAAGGCTCATATGCAGTGTTCTAGGAATCGGGGTCGCACTGAGCGTCATAACATCCACATCATTTTTTAATTTCTTAATTTTTTCCTTATGGGTTACACCAAAACGCTGTTCCTCATCAATAATCAACAGTCCCAGGTCCTTAAACTCCACATCCTTGGATAACAGTCTGTGTGTACCGATTGCAATATCTACAAAACCTTTTTTTAATTCGGAAATACTTTCCTTGATTTCCTTGCTTGTACGGAAGCTTGACAGCTGTGCCACCGTCACCGGAAAATTTTTCATCCGCTGTTCAAAGGTGTTGTAAATCTGCTGGGCAAGAATGGTTGTCGGCACAAGATATGCCACCTGCTTGCCCTCCTGTACCGCTTTAAATGCCGCACGGATTGCGACTTCAGTCTTGCCATAGCCGACATCACCGCAGATTAAACGGTCCATAATGCGGGTACTTTCCATATCACGCTTGGTGTCTTCTATCGCCGTCAGCTGATCCTGCGTTTCCTCATACGGAAACATTTCTTCAAATTCCCTCTGCCATACGGTATCCGGTCCAAACTGATAGCCCTTTTCCTTCTGCCGCGCCGCATACAGCGCAACCAGATCCTTTGCCACTTCTTCAACCGCACCGTGTACCTTGGATTTTGTTTTATTCCACTCCTGTGTCCCCAGCTTATTGAGCTTCGGCTTCTTTTCTGTATCCGCCGCCGCATATTTCTGTAAACGGTCAAGCTGTGTCGCCAGCACATAAAGGTTACTGTTTCCGGCGTATTCAATCTTGATATAATCCTTTTCCACGCCCTCGACCGTAATTTTTTCAATACCCTTATACACACCCAGTCCGTGACTTTCATGCACGACAAAATCGCCGATATTCAGTTCGTTAAAACCGGCTATCGACTTTCCGTCATACTTTTTCTTCTTTTCACGTTTTTTCTGCCTGCTTGCAAAAATATCATTTTCCGCAATCACGACAAACCGCAGAAGCGGATACTCAAAGCCCTTGTGCAGACTGCCGTAAGTGACCATAATCGTGCCTTCAAGCATTTCATTTTCAAAATCTTCACTGAAATACGCCGTCAGCCCCAGATCCGCCAGATCCTGCACAATTCTCGCCGCACGCGTTCTCGAATTGCACACCAGAATACTCTTATACCCCGAACGCTTATATTTTTTTAAATCGTCCGCAAGATACTCAAAGCTGTTGTGGTACGGACTGATACTGCGGGTATCAATGCGCACATATTCCGCCACGGCAAATTTTTCCGGCTTGTAATCCAGCGCCGACAACAGCAGGGTACGTTTCTTTTCAAGTCCCGCATAAATGCTTTCAATCCCGTGAATCATATCGGTCTGTCCCGGCAGAATGTATCCGCCCTCCAGACGGTTTTTCATACTTTCCGTATATTCATATAAAATAAGTTTCATGCGCTCATTTAAGCGGTTTGGCTCATCTAATACAAACAGCGTGTCTTCCTTTGGAAAATAGCTTAAAAATCCGGTCAGTTCCTCTGCAAACATCCGCAATGCCTTGCTGTAATCACCGGTACGCTCCATATCTGCCACATTTCTGCGGATACGGTTGCATTTCTCAATATCCTCTGCCGTCTTTTTCTTCTTATCATTACCAAAGGCGGTCAGCTGTCCTGCCAGTTCTTCCTGTAACTTTTCCCTGCCGCGCGCAATTTCTTCTTCGCTTAACAGGCATTCTGTCGCCGGAAAAGCTTCAAACCGCTCAATCTTTTCAATGGAACGCTGGCTCTCCACGTCAAACAAACGGATTGAATCCACCTCATCGTCCCACAACTCAATGCGCACCGGTGTTTCTTCCGTATACGGGAAAATGTCGATAATACCGCCGCGCACTGCAAATTTGCCCTGTCCGTCCACAATCGCACATCGCTCATAGCCAATCTGTACCAGTTCTTTTGAAAGCGCTTCTAAATCAAGGACCTGTCCTTTTTCAAATGAAATCGTGGCATTTTTATATTTTTCAAGCGGAACGAGCAAATCAGCACAGCCGTCAATCGTTGTCACAACCGTAAGTCCCGCCGCATTTTGGTTTTCCGGCTGTATGCCTTCTGTTTTACCGTTTGAAATACTGTCTTCACTGATATGCTTCTGCGCCTGAATGATTTTGTAAATGCATGCAAGCCGCTCTCCCGCAAGCTGGTTGCCATGCACATCGGCGCTGTAAAAGATAAAATCCTTGGCAGGATAGTAAATACTGCTCTTATCAAAAAAGAGACAATCCTCACGAAGCTGTCTTGCCTTGACCTCATCGCTAGTAATCACGACCCGGATTGGATACTGCTCCCCGAGTGCTTCCAGCAGATGTGCTTTCTGCGTGTCAATGCAGCCGCTGACCATTACCGCATGCCCCAGCCGGCTAAAAGACTTTTTAATTTCTTCTATCCCTGCCATCCCCTGCACAGGCTCAAAAAATGTTTTCATACTTCCTCTATTCTACAATTTTTATTTCATCCATTAAATTTATTCATCGCACCGGTAATACCCTCTGTCATGATACAGGCAACCGCTTCGCAGGCTCTCTGATTGGCCTCCCGCAGTGTATCGTATAAATCTGCCGGGAATTTTCCGAGTACCCAGTCTGCAAGGTCCCAGCCCTTCGGTTTGTCACCGACACCGAACTTAACACGCTTGAACCGGTCACTGCCAAGCTGTGCGATAATACTCTTAATACCGTTGTGTCCGCCTGCGCTTCCCTTTGCCCGCAGACGCAGTTTGCCCGGTTCTAAGCTGATGTCGTCAAAAATAACAATTAAATCGTCGATATCCGCCTTATAATAATCCATGACTTCACGGATACATTCCCCGGACAGATTCATATATGTCATCGGCTTTACAAGAATGACCTTTTCTCCCTCAATCATGCCCTTGCCAATCATCCCTTTGTGTTTTTGTGTGTCTACGCTAATATTATATTGATCTGCCAGCGCATCTATCACAGAAAATCCTGCATTGTGTCTTGTTCCCATATACTGTGTGCCGGGATTTCCCAGCCCCGCTATAATATACATACTTTCCTCATTTCCGCAGACATTTATGTCGGAGGAACCGCGGACTGAATTTATTCAGTCCTGCAATAAATTCAGAATTGTGATGCCTGCGGCACAATTCTGTTATGCGAAAATCTTTGATTTATGGATTTTCGCATTTCTCCTTTTCTGAGCGAAAGCAAACATCTGTGCAAAAAAGCGCGAAGTCCATTTTTCATGACTTCACGCTTATCTGTTCTGTATGCTTTCACTGCGTGTCTACGCATTTTTAAATGCTAGCATATTCTGATATCAGTGTCAAAAATTACTTTTTCAGCTTAAACTGCTGTACAAGTTCGTTCAGTGAAATAGATTCTGCTGAAAGCTCTTCACTTGTTGCAGAAGATTCTTCCGCAATAGCGGCATTGCTCTGTACAACCTCTGAAATCTGATTAACACCGGCTTCAGCCTGCTTCATCTGTTCTGTCTGTGTTTCTGAAAGCTCCTCTAGCTCTTTAGACTTTTCTGCGACTTCATTAATCCCCTGAACCAGTTCAATAATCGTCTTAGAAGTCTTCTCTACGGCACGGTTACCATTTTCAATTTCCTGAATAGAATTCATAATGAGTTCTCTTGTATTCACTGCAGACTGAGCGCTTTCGTCAGCAAGCTTGCCAATCTGTGTTGCAACAACAGCGAATCCGCGTCCGGCTTCTCCGGCCCTTGCGGCTTCAATAGAAGCATTTAATGCAAGCAGATTGGTCTGTTCAGCAATTTCTTCGATTTCACCGATAATGCTTTCAATCTTCTGAGACATTTCACTCATACGCTGCATAGCTTCCGTAACCGCCTGCATCTCCTGCTGGCTTCTGTCTGCTTCTTTTGCATATTTCACAGATAAATCATACGAAACGCTTGCACTGTCATGTGTATGTTCTACACCTTCTGTAATACTTGCAAAAGAGGCAAGTAATTCTTCAACTGCACCGGCCTGGTCTGTAGAACCTTCTGCAAGGCTCTGTGACCCCTCTGCAAGGTTACCTGCACCGATAGATACCTGAGCGGCAGCTTCTTCAATGTGGCGCATTGTATCATTCATATCTTCGTTCATCTGATGGATTGCATCATTCATGGCTGCAAAATCACCCAGATACTTTTCAGGAATTGCAGACGAACCTGTATAATCATTCTTTGCCATCAGTTCCATACGGTAATTAACATCCTTAATAACTGCTGACAGATTCTCTGCCATATCCTTTGCAACAGTAACCATATCAGATACTTCATCTTCTGATTCCATTACCGGAAATTCACTTGTCAAATCACCCTGTGCAAAGGTCTTGAAACGTTCTGCCAGTGCATCGAGCGGATTTACAATATTTAACGCAAGCGCATCGCCCAGCTTCCTTGCGATTAAAATTGCTACAATAATAATAAGAACAACTACCGCCAGTAAGACATATGTTAATACCTTTAAATTAATTTCCAATTTGTTACCTTCGCTGGTATTCGCGTCCAGCAGCTGTACCATATTCTCATAAATTGCTTCGTACTTCGGTACCACTTCATCTTTTGCCAGTCGCTGTGCCTGATTTCTCTGATCGATATTCGTTACATCTTTACCCATCTGTATTACCTTATCAGCTGATGTAAAATAATCTTCCATACCGCTCATAATCTGATCATACAATTTACGTTCTTCAGCGGAAGCAACTGTTTCTTCTACTATAACTGCATAATCCTTACATGCCTGCTTCTTTGTTTCATACGCTTCGTAGGTTTCCTGTACCAGTGTCTTATCCTGATAACCGATTGCCGCCCGCAGGTTACTTCTAGTGTCTGCAAATGTAATCATCATCTTACCGATATCACCCTGTGAAAAACCATAATTGGTTAATGCGTGATTGTACTGGACACCCATTACTAACATGGCAGTTCCTCCAAGAATACCAGAAAAACTTACCAATATTGCAACTATTAAAATTGCAGATGAAATACGCTGCCGCAGTCTTTTCCCATTCAATTTTTTGACCATTGCCTGAATCATATGTTGTTCCTCCTTACTGCTGTTTTCTCGTGTCGTCTATGTCACTTTTTTCATATCTAATTATTTTCATTATACCATTGTATCCAACCTGTTTCAATAAAATATTACATGGTTTTTTGTTAAGGTTTTTTGTTAAATAGAAAAACCGGCAGAGATGCTGCAATGCGCTGCACCTCTGCCGGTCTTTTTATAAATTCAATCTTAGTTTGTCAGATTTATGCTTTTACAGCATATCCATTGGTTACGGTATAATCCTGTCCGCCAAAGCTAATTGTACCTGAATAATCAAAAGCGATTGTTCCGTCTTTAAAGTACCAGTCGCCGTATTCATTACTGCCGACACCCGTAAATGTTAAATCAAGCAGACCATTGTTAAAATACCACCAGCCGTATTCATTTAATGCCATTCCGGTATAGCTTAAATCCAGAACACCATTGTTAAAGTACCACCAGCCATAGTCATTTAATGCCATTCCGGTATAGGTATTACTGATATAACCATCTGTAACATATACCCATGTATCGCCGTTTAATGTCATGCCTGTAAAGCCTGTATTTAAGATACCGTCTGTAAACAGCCATGTACCGTATTCATTTGTGGCAAATCCGTTATAGCCAAAATCAATCTGTCCATTGCTGAAATACCACCAGCCATATTCATTCACTGCCATTCCGGTATAGGTAAAGTCAACCTTACCATCCTTGAAGTACCACCAGCCATAGTCATTTAATGCCATTCCGGTGTAATCTGTCAGTACCTGTCCGTTCTGAACATAGAGCCACTCGTCATCCGGAATAATCATTCCTGTAAAGCCGAAGTTTAACTGTCCGTCTGTGTAGAACCATGTTCCGTATTCATTGTTTGCAAGACCGTAGAATGATAAATCAAGCTGTCCGTTATTGAAGTACCACCAGCCGTATTCATTGCATGCCATACCGGTATATGTAAAGTCTACATCACCGTTCTTGATATACCACCAGCCGTATTCGTTTAATGCCATGCCGCAGTAATCCGTTGCAATTTTATCATTTGCATAGTAATGCCAGTTGCCGTCTGCATCCTGACGCATTTCATATACAACCTTTTCTTCTTCAACAACCGTTGTCTTTGCCGGTTTTACGGATTTTGCTGCATCACTTGTTACATCTAATACCGCACCTGTGTTCTTAGAAGTATCCTTTAAGAGAAGCAGGTTGTGCATATTGATTGTACCGTCTTCATTTCTTGTTGGTTTTACAGACGTATCTACACTTTCAAACCAGTCTTCTGTAGCCTGTTCACCCTTATTATTATAAGAAGCGGAACCGTCATAAATGTAGTTGTTTTCACTGTGAAGTGCAAATGGGATTAAATCCTCCAGCTTTGTATTCTTGCTGTTGTTTAATGAAATTAATCCTGTTACTTCCCAAGCCTTGATGTTAGAATCCTTTGTATTTAAACCTACATTGTATGCACTGTTATCCAGTGAGTTGTTGTAAGAAATACAGTTAATAATCTTACAGTCAGGGCAGCTGTTTGAAGTAATACCCTTTGCATGGTTGTCAAATGAAATACTGTTCTTTAAAACATGTGCACCCTTCATCTGACCACCGCCAAGCTTGAAGCCGTTACCTTCGCCGTATTCATAGCCTTTAGCTGTTACATCATCTGTTGTCAGCCAGCCGTTGTTATAAGTTACACAGTTTTCAATTGTTACAGCACCGATTTCACCGGATACGGATTTTGCATATAAATCCCAGCCATCATCAATGTTGTTATGGCTGATACAGCCATAGAACTTATTGTCTTCACCACAAGTCAGCTTTGCTGCAAAACCATCGGCATCATTACGTCCTGCATCACAGTTATCAAATGATTCACAGTTCTTAATGAGGTTGCCTGTAGGCCATAACTTGCCTTTTCTTCCGGCATCATTATCAGCACCGCCTTCACGGCTGATCTGGATACCTGAATTTGCTGCGTGGTTTACTGTACACATTTCAATTGTATTGTAGTTACCGCAAATCTGGATACCTACACCTGCTGAATCTTTTACATACAGACCATATACATGCCAGTATGAACCTGTGAGCCTTACTTCACCTGTAAATACTACACCGTCTGTTCCGTCTGTAGAAAGTGATTCTGCTACAAGGTTGATATTCTTATCTGCTGTACCACTGACACTTCTTTCAACCTTTGCACCGCTGTATGTACCATTCTTTAAGAAGATGGTCTGACCCGGCTGTGCATACTTTAATGCATTAGACAGGCTCATCGGGCTTTCTTCTGTTCCCTTACCTTCTGCATCAGCATCTGCGGATACAATGATTGTCTGACCTTCCTGTCCGTATGACTGATGATCAACAACTGTTTCCTTAATAACTGCTACTGTGCTTGCAATGTTATCTGCTGCTGTTGGCTTTAATGTTGACTTTACAGTATTCTTTCCGTTGTTTAACGGAACATTTACTCTTACAACTTCATTTGCAGCAACTGCCTGATCTACAACTACATCTGTATCACCGTTTGATACTGTCAGTGTACCTGCACAATTTGGTACATAGATGTATTCGTAATTTGCAGAACCGCTTGTGCTTGTTGAGTATACTCTTCCGTCCGGTGTAACCTTTTCATCACCGTTGTCATTTGATGTAATACCCTTGCTTTCAGACTTCGAAAATTCAACATCAGATACCTTTACAGATACCTTTCTGGATACTGCAATACCAACTACAACTGTTCCATCTTCCTGTACAGATGTAAAGGAGTTATCAGAAAGCTTCTGTTCTGAACCGTTGCAGGTTGCTGTATAACCTTCATCTGTCTTTTCTAACGAAAATGTATATTTGTTACCTACTTCAAATTTTGCTGTCTGATCTGTAAACTTAGAGTTCGTTACAGTTCTTTCTACACCGTCATTGCTTGATGTATCAGCTGATGTATAACCTGTAACCGTTCTCATAAACGGATTACTCTGCTTTGAGCTAAACATCATAGAAGATGCGTAGTTGAAATACTTATGTACATAATCCGGATTGCCCCATACATTTAATCCAAGTGCATCGGCTGCAACAATACCAAAACCGGTCTGATTATCCGGTGTGAGAGAAGTATCCGTAATCTCAAATGTTGCACTCAGCTTGAAGTTTTCTTTGTTCGGGTCAATCTTTGTATAGTAATATGTAAATCCGTCTTCATCATCGGAAATCTTACCACTTGCCTGTCCCTTAACTTCCAGTGTTCCGGCTGTTCCTGCAATTGCCGGTGATTCCTGATTATTACCCTTTGAAGCACTGTTATCAGAAACAGAAAGCTTTACGTTATCTGTCTGACCGTCAGCCGTTGTAAATGTAACATCACCTGCCTGTGCAGAACCTACGATTGCTGTATACCATGGCTGTTCTTCTGCTGTTGTCACTTCAAAATCTTTTTCTGTATAAACTGATTCAAAACCGTCTGACTTTCTGAGTGCCTTAATCTGGATATCATAAGACTTGCCTGCTGTCAGTCCTGTCAGTGTGTAATTTCCTGTTTCTGCAGATAATGCTGATTCTACAACCGTGTAATCTGCTGTGCTTCCGGATTCCTTATAAGCTACAGAATAAGAATCTGCATCTTCAATATTAATCCAGTCTAAGTAAACATCGCCGTTACCCTTGTTCTGTGCCCATGTGATAACCGGCTTCTTCACTGCCAGTACATAATCCTTGTATGTATAAACTTCACTTGCCTTATCAGCTTCGCCATATCTTTGTGCAACCACTACGAATGTGTAAGTACCTGAACGGTATGGTGCAAATGTAGCTGTATCTGCCTGCTTTGTAAATGTCTGTGTAGATACTTCCAGACCATCCTGTAACATTGTAACCTTTACATCATCAGCACCCTTGTATGCATCAATGACTGCTGAGAAGTCTACAACGAAATCTCCGGCTTCATCTGTTGTTACACTGTTAATTACCGGTGCTGCAACATCTGCCCATGCAGTCTGTTTCTTTTCACCAACTGCTAAAGATACCGAAAAGATATTGGCTGTTGAACCTGACATATATGCATAATAGGTCTTGCCTTCTTCCACATCAACTGTAATCGTATCATATGTACTTGCTGAGCCTGATGTCTTTGTAGCCTTTACAACTCCGTCTGAATCTACTACATAGAAGCTCTTATTAGACTTCTGTGTCTTTTCCATAATTGTCAGCTTACCGTTTTCGGTCGCCGTATACTGTAAGTAGCATCCTGCTGTCGGAACTGCGCCATTATTTGGTGTCGGCTTTACACCTCCTGCCTTTACATAATCTCCTGTTCCAAATGCTTCTGCTCCGGCTGTATCTGTTCCAGTTGTCCAGCCGTCACCCTTTAAGGATAAGCCACTATCCTCTGTTGTTGCTGCTGCCAGTAAGCCTGCTGCATCCCATGTCTTAATGTTGGTTACGCTGCCTACAGTTGCTGCTGTTTCCTCCTGTACTGCTGCTCCGGCATCTGCACTTACTTCTTCTGCCAATACATTGTAAGGTATTAACACACCATACGGTACAGAACTGCTAGCCATCAGTACTGCTGATAAAAGCGCTGCTGCCTTTGTCACCTTTCTTCTCATAATCGTCCTCCTGATTTGTTTTTAGTGTTTTTATAAAAGCATTCCTGAAGCCTCGTATTTTTAGCACATTTTTAAAAAATCACGAACTTTTTAAAAAACTTTTATAAGTTTTCACCAATTGTTTTTATTATATTATTTTTAAATCAGATAGTCAACCATGATTGCAGTTATTTTTGCTACTCAACTACTGATATTTGTCACATTTTTTGTGCATTTTACATATTTTTCACTCTTATATCAATTTATATGCAAATTCTTACATATATCTTTCCCAAAACCGTCTACCGGCAATGCAAAAAGGCTGCCACGAAATTTTTGAATTTCCATGGCAGCCCCGCGGGCTATCAAATTTGAGTAATTATCTTTTTTATCTGCGAATCAGCTTTCTTTTTCTAAGAAATTCATAAGCACCTGCTCCTGCCGCTGCAACTGCTGCCGCAAGGAATCCAAATCCATTGGCTGTATCCCCTGTCTGTACGCCTGTATCCGCAGACTGCTGTGCATTTTCTGATTTCTCTGACACATCATCGGTATTCTCACCCTGCTGTGTTCCTGAACCTGCATCATCCTTCTTTACATCGTCTGTTTTTGTATCATCTTTCTTTGTGTCATCCGGCTTGGTAATATCATCTTTTTGTACCGTTTTATTTTCATAGTATACTGCAAACGGACTGAAGCTGTCTGCCTCAAAACGGATGCCTTCACTTGTAAGCTGTGTTTCCAGCTTTTCAATGACACCGGTCTTTTCATTCAGATGATATACAATTACATTCACTTTGCTGTAATCAATTCCTTCTTTATAAGCAAATGTAATCTGGATTTTACCGCTTTCAAGCATAACTGCCTGACCGTTCTCATCCTGTAATTCAATGTCATAATAATCCACTGTACTTCCGTCAGCAATTAATATTCCGCCAGCTGTAAAGCCTTTCATAATTGAGTCAATTACGCTGTTTCCGGCTTTTTCAATGACAACACTGACTTCTCCCGGATTTACGGTTTCACCGGCTGCATTTTTAATTACGGCATTTTCATCAACCGCTACATTCTTAACAACCTCTGCCTTATCAACAACCGTTATATCTGTTTTCGGTTCTTCCTGCTGTGTTCCATACAATGTGGCAGTTCTTGCACTGTAATCATAGTCCCCCATGACTGTGTCCGTCTTAAAGTTTGCTGCCTGTGCACTTGTCAGGTATGGGCGCTTATTATTTACTGTATATCCCGGACCGTAAGAACCATATTCTGCAAATCTTGCATTTTCAGCTAAGTTACCGCTCATGTCGCCGTAAGATGTTTCCAGCGAAATCGCCCTGCCTAAGTAACAGTTCATAAATGTTGTTGAATCATCTGCGCCCCACGGACGTGCCATTCTGTATGCGCCGTCTGCTACGCCTTCTTCTGCAAGGAAGCGGCAGTTGTTAAATACGTATCCGTAAGGTGTGGAAGCATATGTTCTTCCGGCTGTATAGCATCCGTCTGATTTGTATTCTGTATATCTTGCAACAATATCACAGTCTTCAAATACGGAAGTACCTGCACCATAGATAAAGTCAACATTACCTGTAATATAACATTTATTGAAATACTGTCTTGTCACAGCATAATTGCCGTTTTCATCTTTCGTTCTTGTATCGGTCAGCAGGGTATCCTGATAGCCGATTAATCTTACATTAATACATGCTGTCTGGTCAGCCACAATACACAGGGCATCTGCCTGCTGGTCCGAACCGTTTGTATAGTCATATGAATTTTCAACCGTCAGATTTTCTGCTGTGAAGCCTGTTGCTGCCGTATCTACATACATTGCATTACGGTTCCACATACTGTCTGCATTTCCGTTGGCAACACATACAGAATAGAATAAATGGGTCTTTTCACTGTCCTGTCCGAGAAGACTTACATATGGTGATTTTACTTCAACACGTTCATTATATTCACCATTTTTAATGTAAATCACTTTGGCTTCTGCATTATCTTCCGGCACTGCATTGACTGCTGCCTGAACAGTCTTATATACCGGCAGTCCGTCTGACTCTGCACCGTCTTCGCCTGTATATGCCGCATCTACAACAATATCAACATCCGGGTTTGCAACAAAATTAAATGTCTTTCTTGTCGCATTTCCCTCTGCATCAGTAAATATAACAGTAACGTCATTTCTGCCTTTCTTTAATTTAGGTTCAAACTTCATTTCATCGCCCGCACCGACAGTTTTGGTATCTGCCAGCACGTCATTTACATAAAGCTGTGCTGTTCCTGCTTCGTCTGCTGTAAGAACCAGCAGTGCATTATCATCAAAAACAGTATCATTGGACTTATATGCTACTGTCAGTTTTGTTGCTTCATTTTCATATACATAAGCACCTGTATGACCGTCTGATGTCAGTACCTGCATCGTTGCTGACGGATTACTTGTATTCTTGTCATTTTTTGCTATAACATAGTAATAATACGGTTCTTCTTCGACAACATCTGTATCTGTAAATGCATTCTCTGCTGTTGTCTTAACCAGCACTGCTTCACCGTCAGAACCCAGTTTTCTGTATACATCATAAGAAGATGCACCTTCTACGGCATTCCATGACAGTTCTACCTTAGATTTGCTGCCTGCGGCTGTTAATTCAGCCTGTGCAAGTGGTGCCTGATAGTCCGTTATTTCAGTTTCTACGGCTGTTCCCATTGTTGTTCCGCCATAAGGCACAATCTTAAACTGATAGTTTCCGTCGCCGTCCATTCCGGCATAACTGAAGCTGTTCACCTTAGAATCAGAAATCTTTGTATATTCACCGCCATCCTTTGATACATATACGGCATATTTAATATTGCCTGAGCCTTCTTCTGCGACATCCCATGTAATATTCATGCTCTTTCTGTCAGAAGCCACTTCTGTTGCGGCATTTGTAATCACCGGTGCAACACCGACTGCAACATAATAATCGTTCTGGTCATATACAACCGTACCTTCTGCATTCTTTAAGGTCAGGTTACTGATTTCTGCCGTAACACCTGAAAATGCCAGACCATAGCGTACTGTCTGTCCTGTCTGCAGGTCTGCATAAGACTGTGTCAGGTCAAATTCGCCCGGATTTGCTTCTGAACCCATAAGCACCGTTCCGTCTGCGCTTACAACCTGCATTTTAGCGGTATTGCCACTCTTTGTGTAAGTCAGTGTATATGTGCCGCCCAGCTCATATCCGTTTGCTGTGTCAGTTTTTTTGCCAACCTTTGGAGAACCGCAGTTACCCGTTCCGCTGACCGTTGAAAATGTATGCTGAATCACAATATTTTTCTGGATATGTAATACGTCACACTTCATGGCGCTGCCGGTCTTCGCGTTAAACTGTCCGATGGCAAGCCCCTGCTTATCTGTACCGGAATCCAGCTTTGTCACTGTAATATCTGCTGAAATCGTCATATCTTCTGATGTTTCCGGAAATAATATGTAATCCATTCCCTTATCATCCCTGATATTTCCCTTAACTGCCGCACTTCTTGTATGGTTTACGGATAAAATATTGCCGTTTGCGGAAGTTTCAAAGGAATTTCCGGCATCATAATTTCCTGAGTAATCTTTACTGCTTGACTGTGAGAAGTTCACTTCTCCTGCCTCTGAATCAAAAATCTGCTTTTTAACATCTGCACCGTCATCCGTTGTATATGCAGAAGTTACCGTTACATCCGAAAATTCTGCAGTTACTCCTTCTGTTGCAAAGAAACCGATTGTCTTTGCTGATAATCCGGAAATTGTCTGTGTCTTTACCTTTTCATCTGAAAAATCAGCTGTCGAAGCAACGTGATAGGTTGCTTTATTCTCTGAAACTTCTAATTTAATATAAATGTCAGAAGAAGCGGTTGTGACTGCCGTATTGACCTGTGATGCACCGCCGCCTGCTGCTTCTTTATGGTATCCGTAACGGATCTGATTCTTGCTTCCATTTGCAAAATCTGCATACAGTGCTGCACTGGCACTTCCCGCTTCATCTGCGGCATTACGGATTAACAGTCCTGCGTATCCTGCATTGCCGTTATTATTGACGGTCATCTTCGCTGTAATGGTTAAATCTCCTTTACCCTCAAAATAAGCGTAGAATAAATCATCACTTCCTGCTGATTTATCAAATTTTGTACCGGCACCGTTTACCGTTACAGTCTTTGCTGCTGCATCATACGCATAAGTTCCTGTTCCCTCGTGTGTACCGACTTCCTGCGTTTTCCAAAGTGTTGTAAGCGGCTTTGTACTCTGCGCCGTTTCCTCAGCATAAGCTGTTACCCTTCCTGCTGCATTTCCCAAAATAGAATCCACTGTCTGTACCGGTACTGCACTTACAACCAGACATGTTGCCAATGCCATGCTCAGCAGTCCGCTTGTCCTTCTGTTTTTAATCATTGTAAAAAAACCTCCCTTTTTGTTCTTTTCCAAAGGAAAACACATATCCTTTATCAATCTTTTAAATTGTATGGATATATATTTTCTTTAAGAAAAGAACCCCCTTATTAAGTCACCTCAATAAAGGGGTTCCTTGACTTTTATATTCGTTTATATTCGTCTGAATCCGGTATCATGCCTATGCGTGCTTTCTTTTCTTAGAAACTGCATATACACCTGCTGCGCCAAGCAGTAAGAGGATATAAAGCATCATATTTGCCATATCACCTGTTTCTACAGATTCACTGCCTGTTGTCTTCTGGAATAACAGACCACCTGTCATCTTACCGCTCAAATCAATCTTTGCAGAAGCCTGACCGCCTACAACAGCGCCAGCCTTTGCATTGGCTGTAAGTACCAGTAAGCCGTTCATATTGATTGTATTGTCACTGTTTCTTGTAACCGGAATCGCTGCATATACGTGTGTGTCATAATTCATCTTTGTGTCTGTAGATACAAACCAGTCTGCCGTTACGGCTGTTGTACTATTATTGGTTCCTGCTTCCGTGCAGTTCCAGAAATAGTTGCTTGACTGATATACCTTAGAAGCATCCTGTGTACCCTTGAACTTAAATGTTTCATTCACACTTGTCTTCTGAGTTCTCCATGAAAGAACACCTGTTGCCATAAAATCGGTATTTGCTGCATCATTTGTATACATGGCTACGTTTGAACCGCCATTATTGTATGATGTAGAATTGGTTACCTGAATATCCGGACAGCTGTTAGAATCAATACCCTTTGCCTTGTTATCAAATGCTACGGAATTGATTAACTTGTGGTATCCTGACATACTTGAACCACCCATCTTAAATCCGTTACCGTTGCCGGCATCAGTACCGTCTTCCAGATAACCGTTGCCATAAGCTACACAGTTCTGGATTGTTACAGCACCGATTGAGCCTGTTTCTACCTTTGCAAATAAATCCCATCCGTCATCTGCATTGTTGTATGCGATACAGCCGTCAAATGTATTTCCTTCACCGATTGTCAGCTTTGCTGCAAATCCGTCTGCATCTTCGTAACCCTCATCGGCATTGCCGTATGATGTACAATTTAATACTAAGTTGTTGCTTGGCCATTCTTCTTTAGTATCTGTTGATGTAAAACGGCTGATCTGTAAACCGGTGTTACCGTTGTGATAAGTCCGTACGTTATCTACTGTACAGCTGCTTCCGCAAAGTCTGATACCATCCTTTGCATTTGCTGAATTTGTTACATCAAATCCCTGATAATACCAGTGATCACCGGCTAATACCATACCTTCACAGTTCTTGCCGAAATCAAATACCGGTCTGTCTGTAGAAGACTCTGCTGCCATAATGATTGGCTGGCTTTCCGTACCGTCGATACCCGGCTGTACCGTAACTGTTGATTCTAAATTGTATGTACCTGAAAGAAGTACAATCTTCTGTCCCGGTGAAACAAATTTTACTGCTGTGTAAATGTCAATCGGATTTTCCTTTGTACCGACACCGTCTGATGTCGCATCCGGTCCGACATAAATCACGTCGCCGTCAAACTTGTTGTATGTTACCTTATAAGTAAATGTTGAAGCTTCATAAGAATCCAATACTTCAAATTCACTTGGTCTGTAACCTTCCACCGGTGTCATTGTTACTGTAAATGTATTCTCACCTAATGTTAATGTCGTTTCCCATACATATTTCTGACCGGCTGTTACATCTTCATCTGCAATGACCATTCCGTCTGCTGCAGTAACAACAACGTGACCGTCTGCATTGGCTACATAAGATAACTTGTAGCTTTCTGAATTGGATACAGAAGCAGATGTTACTTTATATGAAGGTGCTACGGTTGTAACCGGCTGTTCTTCTTTTGCTACATCATTTTCAGGTGAAACCGTTGTTAAGTTAATGTCTGTTACGCTAATCTTTGCTGTTCTTGAAGCGAAGAAACCAACATATACATTGTCTTCATCTAACTGTTCCAATGCCTTTGTGTCATAGTATTTCTTTGTCACAGTTTCGCCTGCTTCGTTGGTATAGCTTACGAAATAACCTGTGTTATTTTTCTGAATAGACATCTTAAAGGTTGTCAGCGGATTCTCAACAGTTCCTGTAACATCCTTTGTTGCATTGCCAATCAGATTTCCCGTTACACCAGAGCTTTCCAGTGTTGTCATCTTTGAACTGAATTCATTGTTTACGGTTGCTGTATCGTTTGCTTCCAGCTTAGAAAGGTTTGCCTTTGTAACACCTGTCTTTTCCTGTGAGCCGATACCTAACTTCATTGTTGCCTTTACAGAACCATCCGGTGCTGTTGTGCCGCCCTGCTTAATCGTGTCTAATGCCATGCTGCCATCTGCGTTTACATAGTATTCAACCTTTGTGACAGATGCCATATAGGAGTTGTTCCAGAATACAGAAGAATCACCGTTCTTACCAACTCTGTCGGCTGCCATTAAACCAAAGCCTTCCTGACCGTTTGTCAGTGTCCATTCATCAACTGTTACGGTTGCTGACAATGTAAAGTTCATATTAGAAGGAATGGCTGTATAGTAGAAGGATAAACCGTCTGTAGAAGCCGGTACAATCTTACCCTTGCTGTTTAAATTCCAAAGTGTTACCTTTCCGTCATTTGCACTGCCTTCATAGCCTGCATTCTTTTCATCTGAGCTGACGCCCTGGCCGAATGCTGAAAAAGCCCATACCTGCTGTGCTTCTGCAGTCGCTTTTGCTGTAATCGTTGCAGCTTCTGAAACGGCTGCCGGTAATACTCTGACTGCTGTCAGCTTGAAAGTATATTCCTTGCCGACTGTCAATCCTGAAACGACATATTCTGTTCCTGTTACAGATACAGGCTGTGTAAAGTCTGTTCCGTTTTCGCTGTATGATACTTCATAAGAAGAAGCTTCTGTCACTTCGTCCCATACGAGTGAAACCTTACCGCTGCCCTGGCTTGTTGCACTCTGGAAAGACGGCTTTGCAAGCGGAAGTTCAAAACCCTTAAATTCCTTATCTGTTCCTGTCTTGTCTGCTTCATCTTTTCTTGCTGCTGTAATTGTAAATGTATAATCACCGCTTGCAGCCGGTGTAAACGTAACTACACCTTCTGTTGCATCTTTTGCATAATTTTCTGTGGCTACAACTGTTCCTGCTGTATTCTTCATATCAACGGATACACTGTCTGCGCCGTCATAGCCGATTACCATTGTAAACGGAACTGTAATTTTACCGTCTGCTGCCGTAATCTCACCGATTGCCGGTGCTGCTACGTCTTCCCATGCTTTTCTTGCTGGTCTTTCGCCGCTTGCTGTCTGTTCCGCTGTGAAGCTTAACACTCTGACACCTCTGTTACGGTCTGCATCTTCCGGTGAAACAATCTGATAAGTACCTGCCGGTAAGCTGCTGTATGTAAGCTTTGTTGCGTTTGTTCCCTTAACAATAGTTGTTCCTGCATCTTCTGCAACCGTACTGTTGTCTGCTGTGTTTACAAGTGCAATTGCCGATTCATTCGAACCGCCTGTACTGCTTGCTTCAAAAGATACTGAAGCAGTACCTGTTACAGTAAACTGTAATGCACCGGATGCCTTTGAACCAAGTTCAATTGCCTTTAATGCACTGAAATCGGAAGAACTCTTTGTTCTGAATGTTGCTGTTCCGACAGTCTTTACATAATCAGAAGCAAAGACTGTTCCTTCAGCAATTGCTGTCTTATCGGCTGTTACGCTGTAAGCTGCCGGTGAAAGGTCTGCAACTGCGAATGCATATGTTGTTGTAACTGCTGCAGCTTCTTCTTCCTCAACAGTAATGTCTAAGAATCTTGCGCCTCTGTTACGTTCTGCATCTTCCGGTGATACAACCTGATAGGTACCTGCCGGTAATGCTGTATACTTTAACTCTGTCTTTTTTGTTCCTGCTACAACGGTTGTTCCTGCGTCTTCTGCAACCACACTGTTGTCCGCTGTATTAATCAGTGCCACTGCGGATTCATTAGAACCGCCCGTACTGCTTAAACCTACTACTACGGAAGAAGCGCTTTCCGTTGTAAACTGCACGGCACCTGTTGCCTTAGATGCCAGTTCGTAAGCCTTTATGCTTCCGTCACTGTTAGTTCTCTGGGTCACTTTTCCTACGATTTTAAAGTACCCGTCATTAAATGTTGTTCCCTCTGCAATCACGGCTTTGTCATCCCCAACTGAAGCCTGCGCTGTTGCATCAAAAGAGTGGACTGTACTTGCTGCTGCCTTCGTTACAGCCCAGTCCATAGGCATAATACCTACTGTGAGTAAAACTGCCATTACGACCGCCATTACTCTTTTTGACTTTTTAGTCTTCATAATTACTCTCCTCTCGTGAAATTAGCCCTATTGTCAATTTTTAATCAAAAATGTAAAATTCGTGTTACATTTTTGTTAAATCTCTCCAATGACACTAATCTATCACAAACATCCCACCTTTTCTACAAAAAAATAGTGATTTTTGCTCTTGTTTACTGATTATTTTAGGTGTAAAATATAGTATATGTTAATATTACGCAAACACATTATGATTTTTTGTGCATTTTTACCATTTTACATTTTAAAAACATCCGAACAAAATTTTATATAATTGTTCAGAAACGAGGATTTCTATGGCTGTAACATCACGATTTGAAATTTCCAAAAAGACCCATCAGGCGTCTTACCATATGCACTCTGCACATGCACATTCTTATTATGAAATGTTTTACCTGATCAGCGGCGGGTGCGATTTATTTATCAAAAACAATGTTTACCACCTGACCCCTGGCAATATTACATTCATTCCCGCAGATACGTTGCACCGCACTTCTTACTCGGAGGCTGCCCTGCATGAATGTGTATCGATTGAATTTACACAGAGTTATTTAAACGAGCTGGTTACAGAATTCGGCACAGTATGGCTGCAAAGCCACCTGTTTTCCAAAATCTTTTATCTGCCGGAGGACTGCCGCAGTGATATCAATGCCATGCTGAGTCTGATTCTTGCCGAACACCAGTCGTCTGATATTTTTTCAAACTGCATGTTAAAAATGTATTTTCAGACCTTGGTCGTGCGTATTTTACGATATATTAATGATGCTTCAATTCTGATTGTCAACAACAACACACGTGCCACCGATGAAGCACTCCAGATTGCCATAGACTATATTAACGAACACTTTAAAAATAATATTACACTGGATGACATGGCAGAACTGCTGCACTTAAATCCTTCGTATTTTTCCAAAAAATTTAAGTCTGCAAACGGTCTGGGGTTTAAAGAATACTTAAATAATGTGCGGATTAATCATTCTGAAAAACTGCTTCTGGAAACCGGCATGAGCATTACGGAAATCGCCTTTGAATGCGGCTATGATAACAGTAACTACTACGGCGATGCCTTTAAGAAAGTAAACGGCGTATCCCCATCGACATTCCGGAAACTGAAAGGGAATATTGTTGACCGGTGATACAGAATACAAGAAACAAAAACTGCACAGATGCAAGCCATAACCTGCAATCCAATGGATATATCCATTGCCGCATTGCAGATAATACTTTTTCTGTGCAGCCTTTTTATTTTACTTTATAATTTTATTACCTTTTATTCCTCTGCCGATTCTTCTGCCTTTTCATAGGCTTCCAGAATCACCGCCTGTAACCGTTCTCTTGTCGAGGTGTTGATTGGGTGGGCTACATCCCTGTACTCACCGTCTGACGACCTTCTGCTTGGCATCGCAATAAATAACCCCTTATCGCCTTCGATAACCTTAATATCGTGTACAACAAATTCATCATCTATTGTAACCGATACAACTGCCTTCATCTTTCCTTCTTTGCTGATTTTTCTAACACGTACATCTGTAATATTCATAAGCGCCCCTTCTGCTGCCCCCTGTTGCAGCCATAATCTTTTTGTGTCGTTGCAGTTTTTTAGTAATAAATCGGACTGTTTTCATCAAGAATCAGCGGTTCGCCCTCACCCTTGTAATTGGTATTGGCTTTAATGGTACTTCCGCTTTCCACAATGCAGTTCTCCAGATAAGAGTTATCCCCAATATATGCATTATTTAAAATAATGCAATTCTTTACTACACTGTTATTTCCGATATAAATCTTTTTAAACAAAATCGAATTTTCAATTGTACCGTTGACAATACAGCCACTTGATACAAGGCTGTTGCTGACCTGTGCACCACAGTTGTACTTTGCCGGCGGTAAATCTTCTACCTTTGAATAAATATCCGGATACTGCTTAAAGAAATAATCACGGACATCTTTCTTTAAAAAGTCCATATTAGTTTTATAGTAAGACCTTACGGATGAGATATTGCTCCAATAGCTTTCCAGCTTATATCCGTAAATCTTTTTAATATTCTTATAACGTATCAGAATATCCCTTACAAAATCATGACGGTCTTCTGAAGCTGCCTTTTCAATCAGTTCAATCAGCAGTCTTCTGCGGATTACATAGATTCCTGTTGAAACAGTGGAAAGATTGGTTTCCAGCGGTTTCTCATCGATATCGGTAATCCGTCCTTCCTCTGTCATCGTTACCAGTCCGAAACGGTTAATCTCCGAACGGTCTGTCATTTTCTTGACAACCATCGTAATATCCGCTTTCTTTTCGATATGGTACTCCAGCACTTTATTATAATCCATCTTATAAATACCGTCACCGGATGCGATAACAACATACGGCTCATGGCTTGTCTTTAAGTAATTCAGATTCTGATATAAAGAATCTGCCGTGCCGCGGTACCAGTAGCTGCTGTCTGCTGTAATTGTCGGTGTAAATACGAACAGTCCGCCCTGCTTTCTTCCGAAATCCCACCATTTTGATGAACTTAAATGCTCATTTAAAGAACGGGCATTGTACTGTGTAATAACAGCCACTTTATTAATACGGGAATTGGACATATTACTTAATGCAAAATCAATTGCCCTGTAGCTTCCCGCAACCGGCATTGCCGCGATTGCCCTCTTTTTTGATAAATCTTTCATCAGTTTGTTATTGCCACCGGCCAGAATAATTCCTATTGCTTTCATACATTATCACCTGCCTTAATTATGATGCCTCCGCTTGCAAGCTGCCCTTCCTGATAATCATCAATGGTCGTCTCGCCGGAAATAGCTGTATTCTTACCTACTGTTACATTGTCCGGGATAACGGAACATTCACCGACTGTAACAAGGCCTGAATTATAAATTTTTGGTTTAAATACATTCTCTGCTTCTTCGCCTGCCCCAAGTTCAACATGGCTGCCAATCTGAACATCTTCTGCAATAATCGACTTTGTAACAATACTGTCTTTTCCGATAACAGAATTGTTCATAATAATTGAATCACGTACCACCGTGCCTTCTTCTATGACGACGCCGGCACCGATAACGGAATTATAAACCTTTCCGTAAATTTCCGTTCCATCACCGATAATACTCTTTTCTATGTAAGCATTTTCCCCGATATACTGCGGCGGAATCGTATCCGTGCGGGTATAAATCTTCCAAAATTCTTCATACAGGTTAAACACCGGGATAATATCAATCAATTCCATATTTGCTTCCCAATAAGAACTGAGTGTTCCGACATCTTTCCAGTATCCGTTGTACTCATACGCAAAAATGCGCTTATTGTTCTCGAAGCAGTACGGAATAACATGCTTGCCAAAGTCACATTCATTCTGGTCTTTCAGCTTGATTAAAGCTTCCTTTAATACCTTCCAGCTGAATATGTAAATACCCATTGACGCCAGATTGCTCTTTGGCTGCGTCGGTTTTTCCTCAAATTCTGTAATGCGGTTATCTTCATCTGTTACCACGATACCAAAACGGCTCGCTTCTTCCATCGGAACCGGCATTGCGGCAATCGTAATATCCGCATTGTTCGCCTTATGATAATCCAGCATGATTTTGTAGTCCATCTTATAAATATGATCTCCTGACAAAATCAAAACATAATCGGGATTATACTGTTCCATATACTCCAGATTCTGATAAATGGCATTGGCTGTTCCTGTATACCACTCACTGTTTGAACTCTTTTCATACGGCGGAAGTACGGTTACACCACCGACATTTCTGTCCAAATCCCACGGAATACCAATACCGATATGCGAGTTCAGTCTTAACGGCTGATACTGTGTCAGCACACCTACCGTATCAATGCCTGAATTAATGCAGTTACTCAATGGAAAATCGATAATCCTATACTTTCCACCAAAAGATACCGCAGGCTTCGCTACCTTTGCAGTCAGCACTCCCAGTCTGCTGCCTTGTCCCCCTGCCAATAACATGGCAATCATCTCTTTTTTAATCATGCTATCACCTCTGATGTTATAATAATAAACCTGTTTTGATAAAACAATTATATCATATGTGACTCATTAAGTAAAAAGAATTTTGTAAAATTCTAAATATTTTTATCCTTTAATAAAACAATTACACTTGTATATAACACATACGCAATACAATTTACATTTTATGCGGATATTTTCAAATAATACCTATTTTTCCGATATAATTTAAGATGTCAAGGTCATAATCCTTATCACCGTGATGCGCTCGCGCAAGCGCGGCTGTAAGGATTCATGACCCGCCCAGTATTCGCATAAAAGTGAAGCGAATGCTTCACGATATGCGAATACTGGGCAGGATTGTGAGAGTGCGCAGCACGGAGCAATCCATATGACATCTGTACCGTAAATATTATGTCAGTACCGGCGAAAATAAAGTTTGAATTTTTCCGCAATACGTTTATAATATGATTGTATGATGTTTTTCATCTGCTATATTTAATAAGAAAGGATTCAACCATGTATCATATTAATTTTAATAATCCTATTCATGTACATTTTATCGGTATTGGAGGAATCAGCATGAGCGGTCTTGCACATATACTGCGGGATAAGAATTTTACCGTATCCGGCTCAGATGCTGCTGAATCTGCACTCACGAAAGAACTTACTGCCGCAGGCTGTCATATTGTATACAGCCAAACGGCTGACAATATTACCAGTGACATTGACTTAGTAGTCTACACAGCTGCCATCAGGGACACCAATCCTGAACTTTCGGCAGCAAGAGCTGCGGGTATTCCTACGATTACCCGTGCCGAACTGCTCGGACAGATTATGACCAACTACAAAACCGCTGTCAATATCGCCGGTACACACGGAAAAACAACGACAACTTCCATGCTGACGGAGATTTTAATGGCAGGTAACTGTGACCCGACCATTTCTGTCGGCGGCATTTTAGACAGTATCGGCGGTAATATCCGTGTCGGACAGTCCGGTATTTTTGTAACAGAAGCCTGTGAATATACCAACAGCTTCTTATCCTTCCATCCGACCATGAACATTATTTTAAATGTCAAGGAAGACCACCTCGATTTCTTTAAGGATATTGACGATATCCGTCATTCCTTTAAGCTGTTTACGGAAAAGCTTCCGGCAGACGGTACTTTAATTATCAATACCGATATTGACAATTACGAATACTTCTATCAGGACACTTCCTGTGAAGTCATTACTGTCGGTTCTGACCCGGCTAAGAGCATGTACAGCGCTGCAGATATTGCTTTTGATGAAATGGGCTGCTGCACGTACACTCTTTTAATAGAAGGAACACCTTCCGGCCAGATTCATCTTTCTGTTCCCGGCGTGCATAATGTATACAATTCTCTTGCCGCCATTGCCGCCGCAAAAAAGCTGGGACTTTCACTTGAAGTGATTGCCACCGGTCTTTCAGGTTTTCACGGTACAGAACGCCGCTTTGAAAAGAAGGGCGAATTTAACGGTGTCACAGTCATTGACGACTATGCCCACCACCCGGATGAGATTAAGGCAACGCTTGCTTCGGCTGCCCATTATCCGCACAAAACCGTCTGGTGTGTATTCCAGCCGCATACGTATTCGCGTACCAAAATTCTGCTCACGGAATTTGCAGAAGCGCTTTCCCACGCAGATAAGGTTGTTCTTGCCGATATTTATGCTGCAAGAGAAACGGATACACTGGGCATCAGCTCTCTTGATTTAAAACACGAAATCGAAAAACTGGGCAAAGAGTGTTTTTATTTTGGCTCTTTTGAAGAAATTGAGAAATTTTTATCAAAAAATTGTATCAACGGCGATTTGTTGATAACTATGGGTGCCGGAAATGTCTATCAAATCGGGGAAGCCTTGATTTCTCAATAATTTCAGTAAAATAGTTTGGTTTTCAACATAGTTATCCACATTATCCACATACTTAATCACATTTTTGTTGATTCTGTGTGTGGATTTCCTGTTTATAAGGACTTGTCCACAATTCCGCTTTTTACACGCATTTCATTTTTCTTTTACAAGTTATCCACATTATCCACAATATCCCCAGTGGATAACCCTGTGTTTTCCACCTGTTGATTTTGTTTTGGTGTGTGTTATAATGAAGAAACTGAATTGATAAGGAAGTTTTTTGTATGAATACAATTACATTACATATGGAAAACCGTGCGGATAACACCGCCGTTTCCAATTATTTTATTGACACCTTAATGCCACAGGCAAATGGTGAATTTGTAAAAATATATTTGTATCTTCTGCGTTGTGTGTCTGCCGGTCACATTTCTTTATCTGTGTCTGAAATGGCAGATTTATTCAACCAGACGGAAGCCGACATTCTGCGCGGGCTGCGCTACTGGGATAAAATGAATGCCCTGCGCTTAAATTTCAGCCCGGACGGCATGCTGACAGGCATCTCCTTTACGGATTTATCTGCTTCGTCCGCTTCCAGGGAGGCTGACCCCCGCTATGCAGACAATTCTGTCATGCCAAATGCCATCGTAAACAGTCCGGCTGTCAATACTGCCGTGTCAGCTTCTGCACCTCACACTATGACATCCGCTGTGGCTCCTCTGATGGAAACGGCAGCCGCAAAAGAAACCGCCGGTCCGGAATCCTATTCCATGACCCGCATCAGCGAATTTAAACTTGGCGATGAAAATTTTGCCATGCTTTTATTCGCCGTAGAAGAATACATGGGCGAACCTCTTGGTTCTTCTGCACTTCAGCGGATTGCCTATTTTTACGACACCTTAAAACTGCCCGCAGACCTGATTGAATATCTGGTCGGCTACTGCGTACAAAAGGGTCATAAGAGTATGCGCTATATTGAAAAAATTGCTGCCAGCTGGGCAGAAGCCGGAATTACTTCCGTCAAACAGGCAAAGCTTGAAACAGCAAACCACAATATGACCATTTACTCCGTGATGAATGCCTTTGGCATCGGAAGCCGCGACCCCGGACAGCGGGAACGGGAGTTTATCACCAAATGGACGGACACGTACTGCTTTGATGCCGATATGATTATTGAAGCCTGCAACCGCACTTTAAAGGCAACGCATCAGCCGAGTTTTGAATACGCAGACTCTATCCTTACCAAATGGAATAAGGCAAATGTAAAAACACCCGAAGATATCCGCAAATCAGATGCTGAATATGAACTGCTGCGCAATCAGAAAAAAGCATCCAATGCAGCTTCTGCTCCCGGCACGAATAACAACCGTTTTCACAATTTTCACCAGCGTGATACCGACATTGACAGCTTAGAGAGCGCTTTAATCAGCAATAACAGCTAGAAAGGACAAGGTTATGGCACTTACCAATTCCCAACATGATGCAATTATGCGGACTTACGATGCGATCCGCACCGAAAACCGGCATATCCAGAATGAACGGTATGCGCAGGTGACTGCCGCATGTCCTGAAATTGCCCAAATCGAAGACGATATTATCGGGCTTTCCATGCAGGCGGCGGCAGAAATGTTAAAAAATCCGGATTACAAGACCGCCTACCGGAAAAAGCTTTCAGAACTTGCAGACCGTAAAGCCGCCTGTCTTGCCGCTCTTGGCAGACCTGCAGACTATTTAGAGCCTGTCTATACCTGTCCAAAATGCAAGGATACCGGCTATATCGGTCAGCATAAATGTGCCTGCTTCACCAAAAAAGCCATTGAGCTGGTGTATCACGATTCTAATTTAAAAAATATCATCACGACGGAAAATTTTGATACCTTTTCCTATGAATGGTATGATAAAAAAACGCCGATTCCGTCCATTGGACTGACACCCTATAATAATATGCAGAATATTGTGTCCATATGCCACCGCTTTGTGGATGAATTTGACACCACCTATGATAATCTGCTGCTTTTTGGCGATACCGGTGTTGGAAAGACTTTTTTAACCAACTGTATTGCAAAGGAACTGCTCGATTCTTCGCACAGTGTCATTTACCTGACTGCCGTGGAATTGTTCCAATGCTTTGAACAGCAGGATTTTAACAAGCCGGATACATCTGATACGGCAATTGACAGCAGCTACATTTTAGACTGTGATCTGCTCATTATTGATGACCTCGGCACGGAATTTGCCAACAGCTACACCAGTTCCCGCCTGTTTTACTGTATCAATGAACGGATTCTCAGAAGAAAAAGCGTGGTTATCTCAACCAACCTTTCGCTCTCAGATATCCGCAACATGTATTCGGAGCGAATTTTTTCGCGCCTCACCAGTGCTTATAAGCTGTTAAAGCTTGCGGGTGCCGATATCCGTCTTTTGAAAAAAACAGGGCAAAAACCTTAGGAAATCATTGACTTATCGGCAAAGAATGATTATATTTTATATTGTGTTAAATACAAATTTGTATCGTATTATACTAATGGAGGATTTTAATTATGCCACGAGACGAACGTCACACACAAACTATTCCATATGGTACCTTAGGTATCGTTCCTTTAGCCAGCTGCTCAGAATTAGGCAAAAAGGTAAATAATTATCTTGTTGACTGGAGAGAACAGCGCGACCACGAAGATGAATCTACACTCGCTTTCAGCGGATATAAAAGAGATTCTTATATCGTAAGTGCAAGCACCCCTCGTTTTGGTTCCGGTGAAGGAAAGGGTGTTTTAAACGATTCCGTACGTGGATATGATTTATATATCATGGTTGACGTATGTAATTACAGCCTTGAATATTCTTTATGCGGTTATAAGAACCATATGTCACCGGATGACCACTATGCAGATTTAAAGCGTGTTATCGCTGCTGCCGGTGGTAAAGCACGCAGAATTACCGTTATTATGCCATTCCTGTATGAAAGCAGACAGCATAAACGTTCAGGACGTGAATCCTTAGACTGCGCACTTGCATTAAAGGAACTCACAGATATGGGTGTGGATAACATCATTACATTTGATGCACATGACCCGCGTGTACAGAACGCAATTCCGTTAAAGGGATTTGAATCCGTTTCTGCTACGTATCAGTTTATTAAATATCTTTTACTGGGTGTTGACGATTTACACATCGACAGCGACCATATGATGGTTATCAGCCCGGATGAAGGCGGTATGGGACGTGCTGTTTACTTTGCAAACGTCCTCGGTCTGGATATGGGTATGTTCTATAAAAGACGTGACTATACAAAGATTGTCAATGGACGTAACCCGATTGTTGCCCATGAGTTCTTAGGCTCTAACGTAGAAGGAAAAGATGTTGTCATCATCGACGATATGATTTCTTCCGGCGAAAGCATGATTGATGTTGCTGCTGAATTAAAGAGAAGAAAAGCAAAGAGAGTCTTCTGTGCGACAACCTTTGGTCTGTTCACAAATGGATTTAAGAAATTTGATGAAGCTTATGAAAACGGCGTTATCGACCGTGTTCTTACAACGAACCTTGTATACCAGCCGGAAGAACTGCTTTCTAAGCCTTGGTATATCAATGTAGATATGAGCAAATACATTGCTTTATTAGTTGATACGTTAAACCACGATTCTTCTATCAGCAACTTATTAAGCCCTGTTGAAAGAATCCAGCAGCGTGTTAAGGAATACAACGAAACACATTACGGCAAGTAATATTAATGTATGCAGGCTTTGGGCGCTGCCCGGCAAAAAGGGATAGGAAAATGTTGATTCACATTTTCCTATCCCTTTAATTTATGGCTTGTTCGATTTCTCATCTACCCGCATCAACGGACGACTTTGTGCCGCTGTCGGCACAAAGTGTTATGTGAACAAGCTTTGATTTATGGCTTGTTCACATTTACCACTCCCCGCGTGCTGTTGCATCGGGATCGGTTCTTGTCGTGGCATCAATATCGCCATACTGCATCGGTGCCGTTGTCTTTGGCTGTGTTGGTGCTGTCGTCCAGCGCTGATACGGTGTTGTTGTTGGCACCTGTGCTGTCGTTGCCGGAACCTGCTGCGGTGTTACCTGTTCAATACCGGTCGTTTCCATTTCCGGCACAATTGCTGTAGTTTCCTGCGGTAAGGATTGCGTTTCCTCCTGTACTGCCGCTGTCGTCTCCGGTTGTGTTGTCTGCTGTGTAACCGTACTGAAATCTGTTACAGGCAGATTGGTATGCACCGCCGTCATAAAATCTTTAAAGATTGCATTGACACGGCTGTTGACACCGGACATTTCTTTTGGATAATCGTATCCTGCCCATACCGTTGTGGTGTAATACTTGCTGTATCCGCAGAACCATACATCTTTGCTGGCATTTGTCGTTCCCGTTTTTCCGGCAACAACTGCATTTTCCACATTGGCTGATATCCCCGTACCACTTAATACAACTTCCCTTAACATCTGTGTCATCATGCGCGATGCACTTTTATCATAAACCTTGCTGTCACGGTTCGTTTCATTGACAACCGTTTTATTGGAAGCATTTACAATAAGACGGATACAGGTTGCTTTTCTGTATACACCGTCATTGGCAAGTGCTGCATATCCGCCTGCCATTTCTTCCGTTGTCACACCATACGTAAAACCGCCTAATGCACCGGCATTGTAATCTTTATCCACCCAGATTTTATGAAATCCCATTTTTATTAAAAAGGAACTTCCCGTCTTTGGCGTAATCTGCTGATAAATGTTCCATGCAACCGTATTTTTAGACCATTTTACGGCATCTGTCAACGTCATCTCTCCGGCATAGCTTGCATCGGCATTGGCAGGACCGCCGTCAATCTGCGAATCGGTAACCTTCGTATCCGGCGTATTGCCAAGCTGCAAATACGGTGTGTAGACATTTAACGGCTTAATACAACTGCCCGGCTGGCGGTAACTCTGATACGCACGATTTAAAACATAGCCCTTGATGTCTTCCTGACTGCGCGAACCGACAATCGCCACCACATTTCCGGTGCTGTTATCCACACACGTTGCCGCTCCCTGCATACTGTATACACCTTCCGAAGACTTTTCCGTATATGCCGCCAGATTGTTATCTACTGCCTGCTGTAACTGATTTTGTATATTCATATCAATGGAGGTGTAAATGCTGTAGCCACCGCTTAAAAGCTTCTGCTGACACATATTGTAAAATGTATCATACGTAGCTTCATATGCATTATAATCGTCTTCCGAACTGAAATTATAACGGAAGGTAAAGCCCGATACACTCATCAGCGATTCGGTTGCACAGTGCCTTGCATACGTTACAACCGAATTGTTAATCTCCTCTGTCTGATGCGGATTTAAGACAACCTCTTCTGTTTCAGCCATATAGCGGTCGAGCGAACCAATATCATCCGCCTCGTAAAGCTGCTGTAAAATGAGGTTTTTACGCTGGACGGTATTGTCATAATTTGTCAGCGGATTATAGCGTGTCGGATTGTTGGGAATCGCCGCGATAAAAGCCTGTTCCGCAAGCGTAAGCTCTGACACGGATTTGTCAAAATATCCTCTTGCCGCAGCTTCCACACCATAATATCCGTTTCCGAAATAAATATTGTTCAGGTAAAATTCCAGAATCTGATTCTTACTGTACTTCTTTTCCAGACCGACCGCAATAAAAATCTCCTCAACCTTACGCTGCCATGTCACTTCCTGCGACAGGAAAATATTTCTTGCAAGCTGCTGGGTAATGGTACTTGCCCCCTGCGCAATATCATTGCTTTTCTGATTAATCACAATGGCACGCAGAATTGCCTTGATATCATAACCGGAATGTTTATAAAACTGGCGGTCTTCCATGACGACAAAGGAATTGACCAGTGTCACCGGAATCTCCTGATACGACACATAATACATATCCTTTGTATTCTTCATTGTACAAAGTTCCTGGTCATTCGTATCATAGATAATCGTTGTCTTTGAATCTTTAAAGGTACTGACCGAGCTTGCCGCTACATAAGAATCCGCCGCACGTTTTAAACGCACAACCGTAATCACTTTTGGAATCAGATAAATGAGTCCCGCAAGCACCGCAAGCACCAAAACTGCCCGTATGATTTTCTTAAACTTTTTCATGCAAACCTCTCATTAGTGTTTCATTAATAAATCCGATGTTTCATCCTTCTTAAAAATCATCTTATCTGAGTAACGCACCGTGATATTATTCACATTAGAAATCGCTTTTTTTAACACAAGAATCACCTCGGTCTTTCGGTTGGTCGTTGAAATGGTATCAATAACCAGACCGTCACTGGTGCTGTTTTCTTCCCGGTTAATCAGCTGATCCATCGTTGTTTCTGAAAAACTGCCGTCTGCATTTTTCACAACACGGTACAGATTCACACGCAGCTTATCGACAATCGCATTAGACACATAAATGCCCGGCTCATTATATTCTTTCTGCATCGTATAATCCGATGCCATAATATTCACCTGATACATCGGGAAAAAAGTATTGCCGTCGCCTTCGGATACAATGTCCTCTGCATCAGCAATGCCATAAATAAAATCTGAATTAATGTAGCCCAGCACCTTGAGCTTTTCACCCGCATCTGCACGAATGGTATAATCCGTGCCATCCTGCATATTGAAAATGCGGATACTGTCCGTATCATATTGCGAATGATTTTCGCTGTATGCAATCATATTTCTGCCTTTAGAAACGGCATACGTTCCCTGTGCCAGCCCTGAAACTTCTGTCATGACTTCACGGCTGATTAAATTAATGGCATACAATGTATCGTCAATTAAAATATAAAACAAATTGTTGTCATTCACATAAGCAATGCCGCCAATGCGTTCTTCCATACTCTCATAGGAAACATCTACCGGCAGATACAGTTCTTCCTGCACCACATTTTCCCCATAATTATACGAACACAGCGAAATACCCATTTCCCCTTCGTGCGCGCCACGGCTCATGTAGCCGCAGATCAGAAAATAAAGGCTGCCTTCGTCCGATACGCTCATAATGCGGATTTCATGCTGGCTGCCGCGTTCCCGGATATTGTCCGAATCCTCTGCATCAAATGAAAAGACCTTTGTTAATTCTGAATTGTCCGAATCCAGTTCCCAGAGTGTATTCCGGCTGACAAATGCCGTATACTGCCCATTATCACTTGCCTGCGCCATCACATCCGTATCCGGCTGTATACCCAGATTAATTTTGGAGGATGACAGAAAATCATTCTGACCGTCAAAATACTGCCCTGCCTCACGCTCATAATCGAGCAGATACAATTTACTGCCGGACTGGCGTATTTTATAGTAATCTTTTACACGATATGTATCATAGGAATTATTATCATTTTCTGCACCCACCATATAATCTATTATAATTTCTGCCGTTTCCTGACCAATCTGTGTAATTGAAGGAATTCTGTCACTTTCAATAAACGGTCCTAATTCACCCCAGCCAACCTGTGACTGCTTACTGTGAATATTGACCTTTCCGAAATTGGAATTATCTCCGGAAGATGTCGTTTCCAGATACTGTGTCAGATTTTTCAACTGTGTCTGGTCATACGCATAGCTGTTGAGTTCCAGCACATAATTCAATTTATCCTGCACCTGAAAATCCGTACCGCTGATAATCCGCGTGTAATAATAAATTTCTTCCTGCTTTTTTGTCGATATCGTAACCTCTAACAGATATTCTTTATTGTTATCAATCAGATTCTTAATATTAAGCACAACATCTGCACGGCTTTCGTCCTGCGTATAATCTTCTACTTTTGTATTTTCAATCAGCGATAAATCGCTTAAATCTCTTACCTTGTACGAAACACCCTCTAATTCCTGTCCATACAAATCCACTACAACGGACAATTTCTTATCTGTCGGCAGCGGTGTCAGTGTTTCTCCCATCATTGAAGCATCGACTTTCTGTGTATAACCGTATAACCGGTTATACAACTGGCCTTCTTCGGTCTGCATCATAACGACCGGAAGCGTTGCCTGTGTCATTGTCATTGTCGATATGGCTGACGTCTCATAATTCATGGATATAAATGTAACCACGACAGTTACCATAAATGCGACTGCCAATATAATATATTTATATGTAGCATTTTCCCTGTTGTCCATAACTTAATCCTTTCCATTATCCATCTGCGGCCTATTCGCCCATCAGTTTATTTAAGGTCAGATTCAAATGGAGTGCTTCCTCCATATTTTTCAATGCTTCTGCTGCATTTTCACTGTCTTTTCCGGTATAAACCGCACGAATCAGCAGATTTTTCGGTGTATGTTCCATATCAATAAATTCCAGTATCTGTGTGTCATACCCTTTTGCTGTCAGAAGATTTGCCCGTACGGCATCCGTCATAATTGCCGCCATGCGTTCTTTTAAGATACCATACTGCAACACCGGCTGTAACAGTTCATTTTCCATCATTCTGTTGGCTTCATGCTGGCAGCACGGTACGGATAAAATGACTTTTGCGCCCCACTGCACGGCTTTAGCCAGCGCATAGTCCGTTGCCGTATCACACGCATGCAGTGTCACCACCATATCAACCGCATCAACATCGGTATAGGATGCAATGTCCCCGACAAGAAATGACAGCTTTCCGTAGCCGTATTTGTCCTTTAACTCATTACAGTGTGCAATGACATCTTCCTTTAAATCCAGCCCGATAATACGGATATCATAGCCTTTCAGTTCCTTTAAATAATAGTACATGGCAAAGGTCAGATAGGACTTTCCACAGCCAAAATCAATAATCGTCTGCTCCCGTTCTTTGCTTAACTGCGGCAGAATGTCTTCGACAAATTCCAGAAAGCGGTTAATCTGACGGTATTTATCATACTTCTGCCGTACAATTTTACCCTCTTTGGTCATAACGCCCAGATCAATCAGAAATCCAACCGGCGTTCCTTCCGGCAGAATGTAACGCTTGGTACGGTTGTGCGACAAATCCCTCTGCACACGGACTTCCTTACATTTTTTGTATTTCACGGTCTGACTGTGCTTCCCGGACAAAATCTGTGCCGTTGCATCGGTCATGGTAAACTGTGCCTGCTTGTAGTCCTCCTGCATCCAGTCTGTAATCTTCTTTTTCAATTCGTCTTTTTTATAATTCTTATGAAATACTTTCCTTCCGATAAACTCTGAAACCTGATATTCTATTTTATCTTTCATGGCAACCGGACGTACCTTTATCTTTACCGGAAGTTCTTCGTTTTTCTTTTTTAATCCGCTGATTGTCAGATCAATCAGATTCTTCTGGATGCACTGTTCAAGTAATTCTTCTATCGTCACTGATTTGTTCCTCTTTTACTTTCAAATATTGATGAATAGTTTTATTTTAATCTGTTTACCAAAAAACTACAAGCCTAAATGCAGATTTTCATAGTCTGCCGTTTAGTAATCCTGCATATTCATCGGTGTCGCAAGATACACCGTGGTTTCATTTTTTTCTTCGTCATATCCGATGCAGATATTGACATTCACCTTGTCTTTTCCTATCATAATATAATTTTTAATCCCTTTGTTATATGCGTATACAGTATACACATCTTCCATATGACGACCGACACTTAGCTTTGCATTCATCATATCAAGCATATCCTGTGCAAACTGCTCTTTCTGCGTATCGGTAAGCGCCCCGTGAATCTGTCCCTTTAAATTGACATTGACTTCCGTATCAATCTGCATTTCTTCCATTATCTGACGAATGAGCTTCTCATATGTAAAAGAAGCATCTACCGTATTTTTTAATGTCACACCGATGTAAAGGTACTGCTCGTACTCCACATTTTCCTGATGAATCGTTATAAATCTGCAAAGAACACTGCCGTTTTCACCGTTTTGGGAAAGCTGCATTGTTTCCACATTGTCCCGGCTTGTCTGTTCTATCGTATACCGGTTAATCCCTATTTTTTCTGCCGCCTTTTCCAGGATAATCTCTTTTGCCGTATCCGTAAGCTCCATACTGCCATATTTGCCATATGCAGAAATATCTGCGCACACTTCCTTGTAGGATGCACTGCCAAACGCACTTAAAACATTTTCCTGCACACCCGTCTGCGGCATATTCCAAAATACCCTCGCCGCCGCTATCAGCCACAAAATTCCCGCAATAACAACCGCGGTCTTTTGCAGCAAAAATCCCGCCTTTCTGTGTGTTGTCCTATTTATATTTTCTTGTTTCTTCCTGTTTTGTTTCTGTCCGTTTTTTAAAATCGTATCCTGTATTTTATAACAGATATAATCCCAACAATCCCTGAACATAAATAAACCTCCCAACTTATGGTATTCTTAAGTATCGCCATAAATTGGAAGGTTTATACATTTATTTAGCGTGCTGCACCCAGTCGTGCAAGAGAACGCTTTAACGCTGCTTCCGCACGTACCACATCAATATGCGGATCGTTACTTGAAAGTCTGCGTTCAGCTCTTGTTTTGGCTTCATTGGCACGATTTACATCAATTTCTTCCGGCCACTCTGCAATTTCTGCAAGCACCGTTACCTTATCCTGTAAAATCTCAACAATTCCGCCGTGTACAGCAGCTTTTTTTACATCTCCATCTACATGAATATTCATAACACACGGTACCAGTACTGATGTAAGAGGAATATGTTCTGCATATACACCAATCTCACCTTCCGTTGTGGAAAGCTCTACCATTGTCACATCATCATTGTAGAATACTCTGTCAGGCGTGTTTACCAACAGCCTGAATGTCTTCATATCTGCCATTGATTCCTCCATTCTTACCCGTGTCGTTTAACCTGTTACAGATTATTTACACTTTGCAAGTACGTCATCAATATTACCGCAGTTTAAGAAGTAACTTTCAGGAATGTCATCATACTTACCTTCGATGATTTCCTTAAAGCCCTGAATTGTTTCACTAATCGGCACATATCTTCCCTCCAGACCTGTAAACTGTCCGGCTACGAAGAATGGCTGTGACAGGAATCTCTGTACTTTTCTTGCTCTTGATACGACCAGCTTATCATCCTCTGAAAGTTCGTCCATACCAAGGATTGCGATGATATCCTGCAATTCTTTGTACTTCTGTAAAATTTCCTGAACTGCTCTGGCTACCTTATAATGTTCTTCACCTACAATACGTGGGTCAAGGATTCTGGAAGTAGACTCAAGCGGGTCTACAGCCGGATAAATACCAAGTTCTACGATTGAACGTGAAAGTACGGTTGTCGCATCCAGATGTGCGAAAGTTGTAGCCGGAGCCGGGTCAGTTAAGTCATCGGCCGGTACGTAAATCGCCTGTACAGATGTAACGGAACCTTCTTTTGTGGAAGCGATACGCTCCTGCAACTCACCGACTTCATTTGCCAGTGTCGGCTGATAACCTACCGCTGAAGGCATACGTCCAAGCAATGCGGAAACCTCAGAACCTGCCTGTACATAACGGAAAATGTTATCGATAAATAACAATACATCCTGATGCTCTTTGTCACGGAAATACTCTGCCATGGTCAGACCTGTTTCTGCCACACGCATACGTGCTCCAGGTGGCTCATTCATCTGTCCGAACACTAAGGCTGTTTTTTCCAGAACGCCGGATTCTTTCATCTCAGTCCACAGATCATTACCCTCACGGGAACGCTCTCCGACACCGGTGAAAATAGAATATCCGCCGTGCTCCGTTGCAATATTTCGAATCAGCTCCTGGATCAGAACGGTTTTACCTACACCGGCACCACCGAACAGACCAATCTTACCACCTTTGGAATACGGTGCCAGAAGGTCGATAACTTTGATACCTGTCTCCAGAACCTCTACAACCGGGCTCTGATCTTCAAAGGATGGCGGCTCTCTGTGGATACACCAGTTTTCCTTTGACTCCACCGGTTCTCCATCATCAATTGCTTCACCCAGAACATTAAACAGTCGTCCCAGTGTTGCTGTTCCTACCGGAACTGTGATACCAGCGCCGGTTGCTGTTACTTCCATATCACGATGAAGCCCTTCACTGGAAGCAAGCATGATACATCTTACGGTATCATTTCCAATATGCTGTGCCACTTCCATGACACATTTTTTTCCATTATTATCAACTTCGAGTGCATCTTTGATGCATGGAAGGTTATGGTCGGAAAACTCTACGTCTACAACAGGTCCCATGACCTGAACGATTTTTCCTTTATTCATATCGCTTCACCTCTCTTATTTTTTCTTGCTCTTCTGCGCCTTGGCACCTGCAATAACCTCAGTGATCTCCTGGGTGATCGCCGCCTGACGCACACGATTGTATTCAATTTCCAGATCGTGCAGCATTTTCTTTGCGCTGTCTGTCGCAGTCTGCATCGCCATCATTCTGGAATTGTGCTCACTGGCATAAGACTCTACCAGCGCGCCATAGATAAAACCACACACTACGTTCGGAACCAGATTATCCAACAATGTCTCTACCGATGGGTGAAACATCATCTGATCATTGTAGCCCTGCAGATTTCTGTGAAGATATTCCTCTCTGTGTAATGGAAGAATCTGGAACATATCCGCTTCCATCTTGAAGGCATTGATCATTTTTGTATAGATAATGTAAACCTCATCCAGTTCCCCTGACTCATATTTATCAATCATCTGCAGTCCGATATGGCGGGCACGATAAAGTGTCGGGTTCTGAACTGTATAGCTGAACTCGCCGTCAATGTAAACGTTCTTTTTCATAAAATACTGACGTCCAAGCTCACCGACTACAAACAGCTCACTCTGCGGATGCTTTTCAATCTCTTCTGATGCAAGTTTCAACACGTTATGATTGTAAGCACCTGCCAGACCTTTATCTGCAGTAATTACGATATAACCACGTTTCTTCTGATCCTCCGGAACACCTTCTTTTCCGAAGAAAATATTTTTGGTATCCGGAACGCACTGCATAAAACGTGCCACTGCATTTCGCTGACCAAAGAAAAACGGCTCTGTATCTGCCAGACTTTTCTTTGCCTTCTGCATTTTTGATGAAGATATCATGTACATGGCACTGGTGATTTTCATCGTATCTTTGATACTCTGCATTCTGCTCTGTATCTCTCTTGCACTTGCCATGATATTCTCCTTTCTGCCCTTTTTCACTCAGATAGCTGCTCATACAGATATATGTTCTGTACAAAATGCATGAACCATTTGAACTATCTAAATATACATGAAAATAAACTTACTTTACATACTCTTTTGCGGCAGCGAGAATCTTGTCTCCAAGTTCATCGGACAGAGCTTTTGTCTCATTCAGCTCATCGATGATCTCCGGATGTGCATTTTTAATATATTCCAGCATACCCTTCTGGGTTTCTTTGATTTTCTTCACATCTACATTCAGGAAAATCTTGTGTGTTGCGGTCCACAGTGTGATAACCTGCTCTGCCATACTAAGTGGCTGGCAAAGTGGCTGTTTTAACAACTCCATCAGACCTTTTCCATACTGTAACTGCTCTTTTGTATCATCATCCAGATCAGAACTGAACTGGGTAAATACTTCCATTTCACGATACTGCGCCAGATCGATAC